>MDTB01008414.1_pt1 | contig 35975 bp, 37 predicted proteins | sample 811161 | NCBI WGS metagenome assembly MDTB01 (sample SAMN05326650, study PRJNA326480) | marine metagenome | isolation source: seawater | place: Mediterranean Sea | collected 2009 | reverse complement strand
TCCCGATCCATGAAGGGCCTCGTACGCGAGCACCTCTCCCTGGTAGTTGTTATGCTGTCCCATAGTGGCCGCCATCCACCAAGCTGGCTTGTATGCGACCACCTTCTGGACCCTGATCTGACCGTGAATCTCCCTGGATAGCTGACTCAGATCTTCAAGTCTACCATCAGCGAAGAACTCCAGTATCTTGCGGTTCCACTCATCATCCTTAGGGCTGTGAATCCTATCCTCAGTCGGGTCGATATGCTCGGTAAACATCCTGTTAGACAGGCTTGATACCACCACTGCGATAGCCTTCTTCCCCTGCTTGGCCAGCGCATCCCTGATTGACTTGCCCAGAACTATTGTCTCTGCTCTGTTTGCATACATATTGCTAGAGACTATACAGGCAGGTATTCTATTGTCCGGATTCAGTAGCTTCAATGCTACGACTGATCCCGTGTCTATTGGAAATCCCTCGTATGCGATGGTCCTGGAATGGAGTCCTCTCTCCTTAGCAGAGTCCCTTAGGCACTCTGCAAAACCGACGTCCATTTTGAACTTGTAAGGCATGCTTCCCAAATAATGGAAGTCATCGTCCACATGTACCCACTCTGGCTCAGGGTGGGCTTGGATTTGATGTCCAATTATACTCGGCCATGTAGTAGAGTAAACGATAATCAAATCAGCATCACTCTTCTCAATCCTCTCCCTGCAGGCATCATATGCCTGCCTAAGCTTGGAATATCCTTCACTGGCCTCGGGCGAGAGGAGGGGCTGAGGATGGGGTGGACAGTAGATTCCGAACAGAATATCAGCGTCTTCCAAATAATCACCTCAGAGTACAATCTCTCGGGTCACGCCGTTGGGATCCCATGCAGCAACTAAGTTGCCTGTCCCGATTACTGATTGGTAGCCATATATCTCTGCTGAGTACTGGGGGAATCCCATAGCGGACATCATCCATGTCAGACCACCTGCCTCAGTCTCGGCGATTGTCTGCTCTGTAAACTCGGGGAGGATATCAATGAGCTCTCTCATCTTTCCCTCTCTCATGAGGTCCACCAGCTTCATGTCCCAGACATATTGGCTGTGGTTGTATATGTGCTCTCTACTCATGTCCTCCGGCAATGGCGATTCCGTGACGAAGTGCCTATGGGAAAGACTGTGGCTGCTGATTAGAACTACCTTCTTGCCACTCTCCTCTATTGCCTCTGCACATGCCCTTCCAAGTGCCGCTGCTTGCTCATTCATTACCTCGGGTGAATAGTAGTGGGCGTTTCGGTTACTGCTGATTGTGACTATTGGCTTGTCCCAATCTGGGTTCAGCATGTGACAGGATGTGATAGTGCCGTAGTCAACTCTGAAATCCTGATTCCGCATCATCTTGGTGATTATTCCATGCTCTGAGGCCTTCTCACGCATAATCTCCGAAAGCTCCACGTCTACTTTGATATCGTAGTTGTACCTGAATATATTCGGAAAGACTGGATCGACTGACTTGGACTTGAACTCGGGCAAACCAAGGAAGTGGGTGCCTATGTAGGTCTGCCAGTGGGGCGTGAATATGACAAGGGCATCATAGTCTATGGTCTTGAGCTTCCTTGCTAGTCTGTTATAGCCCCATCTGAGAGTCTCCCATCCTCCCTCTGAAACTGGCTCATTCTGATCTGGGTTCTCTGCGTATACGACATGTGGCGGGTGTGGGGCGAGGCACCCCAGTACAATTTCCCCCTTGGGCATGTTAGCCCAGACGAAGAAATCTAAAGAAAACCTTTCGGAGAAATACCAGACTTCATTGGTGTGTGATGCCACGGAGGGACGTGAAGTGGGAACAACCGCCCCTTTGGCCAGTGGCGATACCCAGTGTCATGGGTTTTGTGGCTGGTTGCGCTCCTTACTTGTTAGAGTCGCAATATCTGACTACTGAAACTAAATTCTCGCTTTTCGCTCCGTTTGCCATGGCAACTATTGGTTGTGTGATAATATGCCTATTTCAAAGTAGTATTGAGTCAAAGCTTGAGATGTTTGTAGGGTCCCTCGTGGCCCTCCTGATATCTCTGTTCGGGCAGTTACTATTTTTTGTATGGTTTGTACCGGTGATACTTGTCTGGGTCAGAGAGTCCATATTCGTGTGGAGGAAAAGCTATCCGGCCTTCAGAGTGGGTTTCTGGATAGGGCTAGGTGCCTCTTCAGGGGTCTACATGGGCGGAATCTTTGCCTACAATGTAGTCTAAGTCACCACTAAATATTACCATGGCAAGCCCGGTTATGAAAAATGCTGGGAGGGAGGCCAGCACTGCTGTCCACATCAGTTCATCATCGAAGTACTCCATCGTGATCCTCACCTCTCCTTCTCCTTGCTCGGTTCCTGTAAGTTTGGCAAGTACTAGATGGACATCTGAGAGTGATGAGGTCGAGACCTCAGTTGTCCATGAATCGCCTTGTTCGAGAGTCACAGCACTGAAGTCGGGGTTTAGGTCTGAGCCTGCTACTATTGCTGACCAATCGACATTTCCCCTATCGACATGGGGTATGACGTGATCACGATCCACTATTACGACATTGACCGGGTATTCACCGACATTGATTATCTCTACGATCACCGGATGGCTTAGACTGTGGACCTCTACTATGTCTATGGCTACATCGCCTTGGCCAAACCTAAAATTGGGGTTCTGTTTTTCTGAACCGCTGCCATCAATAATCACTGAAACTATGGCGGATGTGCAAAGTATCGTGAAGACAATAGCGATTGATGCCCCCTTTCTGGAAGGGAGTATGGATTCCCATCCCTTCTGAGGCCTGCTTCTTAGTTTTGGTTGCCATTTATGACAGAATGTAGCGCATACAACTGCCAGAACAAGGCCTGGAATGATATCTATTACCCAATGAATCCCAAGGTACTGGATACTGAAGAAATAGATTACGACATTGGCCATAACGAACAAATCTAACTCACGATGCCTCCATTCCCTGATAGAAATTCCAAGATCTCTGCAATGGAGTCTATTGAGTATGAGAAAACCGACAGGGAGTCCAAAATGTAGGCTGGGGAAGCCATTATCTAGAGGGTCGTTGTTAGTGAAGAACTCCATAAACCAAGAGTCGTGGTACAACAAGGCATCCATCCCTGGAATGAACGAGCTGGTGACTTCCACATTGAAAAAGAGGTATAACGGTACTGCGAGCACGTACATTACGAAGTAATTGAGAGCGGCCTTGTCGGCCATTACTTGGTCCTTGACGAGGATGAAATAAACAGGAACAAACCAGATTATCAGTAGATAGACGAAGAGGTAATGGAACGATAGAAGGTCGGTTAGAAGGTCGTTCCTGAATAGGTCCTGCGCCCACATAGAGAAATCACCCTCAATTGAGTGTACCAAGTGTGTATATCCGCCCACTCTAGCCTTGATTGGCTCATTGTGTAAATCGATGACCAGTTTGTACAGGTACATCAACAAGTAAAGAGAAATATGCCATTGGTAGCCCTTTGACCTTATCTCCGAGGGAAGTTCTGACAGGGGGAGGCGCTCACTCTTCTCATCCCTCGAGAGAAGATTCCTCAAGGGGATGGTGGACGCCAGGATGAATATCATGACGGTGCCATAGGGACCGAAGGGGGACCACATACCTCTAGGCCCGTGATGGCTCAGTCATGAATTTTACACCCGTCTAGGAGGCTAGCTCAATGGTCGAGGAGTAGCGCCTCTTGCGCCCCTGTGTAAGAGACTCCTGCAAACCCTATGACCAACAGCCACTCAAAGAATGCAGCTAAGGACAGGGAAGGGTGGCCGAGATCACTGCACTCCAAGACCGTGTCCATGTGCCCTGCAGGTATAGAAAGTGAGCTTCCTGCATACGAGTACACCGAGATTGCCAGCCCTAGAAGGCATACCAGGGAGAAAACAGTCCAACGTCTACGAGTTCGAAAAAGTGAAACGAAGCGCGTGTCACGCTCAAGCATCCTCAAGGACATAACAGTTGTTAGAATTGCCCAGATTATCAGGCCACCAAAAATTATCCTAGCCTGTATCATATGAAGCTCCATCTGCTCGTGCCATGGCGTGTATGAAATCCAAATTGTGGATAGCCCAGATATGGCCACAGAAATAGCTGATAGTAGGTTTATAGTTTCAATTCCTGATTCATGATTCTGCTCTGCCCATCTTCTCCTGACATCATAGAATAGTATCGATAGAGGTACCGTAAGAGCCCCAATCAGAGTGAACCCAACAGTGAATGCCCAGCTAGAGGCGGGATTAGTGTCGGTATCGGAGATGAATGGTATGAACGGATCGCATCCGTCCAAAACCCAAGAGAAGTAGCAAAATACGAGAGTGGCGACCTGAATTACCACTGTAACCTTGACAAGCCTTTCCAATCTTTGAGGCCCGATGGGAGTCAGCATAAGACCGGTAAGGCCTGATATTATTCAAGAAATCCCTAACCATCAATACTCATGGCCCCCTTTGGGCTTCATGGATGGTCACGATCTCTGGATATCCAAGTGTCTTGAAATAGGGTTTTCTCCTGAATCTAAACTCTATGAGGAGGGAACAATGACATCTCAGGATGCTGCTAATCAACTCGGTTGCGAAATATCTCATATCGCAAAGTCAATTGTTTTCCAGGGGGATAGCGGTGCAATAGTAGTAATCACCTCTGGCTCCAACAGGGTCGATAGAAAGGGGAAGCTGAGGAGGATTCTTGGGTACAAGCCAGGAATGGCCTCACCCGAATATGTTCTGTCTAGCACTGGATATATGGTGGGAGGAGTACCTCCATTCGGACACACTGAGGAAACTAAAATCTTGATGGATGAGGACTTGATGCAATTTGAAACTGTATGGGGGGCTGGAGGAAGTCCTCAGACTGTTTTCCCAATTTCTCCTAAATATTTACTGGAAATCTCCGGGGCCAGAATTTCAGACGTAAAGCAGTAGTGATACAATGTCGGTTGAGAGATTATTGCAAGTTTCTTCAAGATTGAGGGATGATGTTAACATTTTTGGAAGGGAGTTGACGGCACGGGGGACTGTTGATTGTGTCTACAATCCACTTGACTATGCTTGGGAAGTCCACAGGAGATACATAGAGATCTCGGGAGACAAGGGAGCAAATACCGTCATGATGGGAATGAATCCAGGACCTCACGGAATGGGTCAGATGGGGATACCCTTTGCGGCTACCAGCATTGTAAGAGACCTTCTGGGAATCTCGGGGATTGAAGTCAATCAGCCCTCTGTTATTCATCCTAGTAGGCCTGTTATTGGTTTGGAATATCCCAGAGAGGAGGTCTCAGGAACTAGGATTTGGGGACTACTTTCTGAAACCTATGGCGGAGCCAAGGAGATCTTTGAAAATGTCTTCCTCGTAAATCACTGTCCTCTGATGCTATTGGATGGGCCGAGAGGAAGCAATATTACTCCCGACAAGATTTCTGGCCCCATTGTAAAATAGCTTTTACAGAGGTGTGATAAACATCTACTAGAGGTTGTAGAAATTCTTGATGCAGATACCGTTATTGGCGTTGGAAAGTTTGCTGAGAAGAGGGCCACAGATGCACTCGTGGACAGTGGAGTCATCGTAAAGGGATGCTGGCATCCATCCCCTGCTTCTCCCCTAGCCAATCGAAATGGAGGCGCTGACTGGAGGGAAAACGTTAGAGCAGTTCTTCCCTAAATCGATAGGGATGGGACTTTTTCCCCCTAGTAAAGAGTTAAGTCGGCTAATGTCCCGTAAAGCCCCATGGACGCTAAGACGACGCCCGATTACCTAATCTCAAACGCCCTTAATATGCCGGATGATAATGCGCTTTCATGGAAAGATAGCTCTGGAAACTGGGTCAGGATGACATGGTCAGATTTTTACAATTCTACCATGAAAATGGCCAAGTCACTGATTGCCTTGGGCTTCGAACCCGGAGATAACCTAAGCATCTACTCATACAACAGAATGGAATGGTATGCCGCCTACGCTGCTGCTAATTTCTGCAATGGAGCCGCAGTAGGGGTTTACCATACCTGCTCGCCTGAGGAGGTCGAGTGGGTAGTTGGTAACTCAGACTCGAAGGTAGTTTTTGTAGGGACGAATCCCATGGATAACGGAGACCCAGGAAAAATGTGCACGAAGCGCCTCGAGAAGGCCATGTCCTCGTTAGAAAAGGTGGAAGCGGTTGTTTCTATGATTGGCATGGAATCCATCGATGACCCGAAGGCTCACGACTGGGAAAGTTTCATGTCAATGGGTTCGGAAATCTCTGATGATATAGTTATGGAGAGGGTTTCAGGGATCAAACCCTCCGATACAGCTGCCCTCATCTACACGTCCGGGACAACTGGAAATCCGAAGGGAGTTGTTCTGACTCATGACAACTTCGACTATGAGTTGGAGTGTATTGGAAAGCTGGCTAAATTCAATCCCGGGGATGCGTATGTTTCTTGGCTACCTTGCGCCCATGTGTTCGGCCAGGTTGCAGATAATCATCTCTGGATCAGGGATGCGATGCATATGACTGTGGTCGACAACCCACTACACTCAATCGACTACAGCAAGGATGCGATGCCAGCTTTGTTTATTGGGGTCCCTAGAATCTACGAGAAGGTGTACAGTAACTTAGTTGCTGGACTTCCCCCAACTTGGCTACTCAGCCTGCCAGTCCTTGGTGGGATCATCAAGAAGAAGGCGAAGGAAAAGATTGGCTTCTCAAACGTCAAGTTTGCTGTAACTGGAGCCGCCCCGATCAATCCAGACATCCTAAAGCTATTCTCCAAGCTTGGAGTACCTCTTTTCGAGGGATACGGTATGACTGAGACCACTGCTGGCGCTACCTTAGGATCTCCAGCATACAACAGGATAGGGTCTGTGGGAAAGCCATTCGACGGAACTGGACTGAGAATTGCTGATCCTGACGATGAGGGAAATGGAGAAATCCAATTCAATGGAAGGCACATCATGCCAGGATACTATAGGGATCCAGAGGCTACAGCCGCCACAATGACGGAAGACGGCTGGTTGAAGTCTGGAGACTTAGGTAAGATGGACAAGGATGGATACGTATATGTTACTGGACGACTGAAGGAAATCTATGTCAGCTCAGCAGGGAAGAATATAGCTCCATTAGTGATTGAGGAGACTATGAAGTCGATCCCTGTTGTGTCTCAATGCATGCTGATTGGCGACAACAGGAAGTACTGTAGCGCACTCTTCACCCTTGATGTGGGCGCCATACTTCGGGATGTGCATGGACTTGATGGCGCTACAGAGGTTCCCAAGGACCCTTACAAGCAGTTAGCAAAGCTAGCTGATCTTGGACACGACCTTGCCGAGTATACCTCAGTTGGCAGTGAGACTTACAAGCAGTTGGAGAAGGCAGTTAACGATCTTAATGGAAAATTCAGCAACCCCGAGCAGGTCAAGAAATTCACTGTCCTACCTCGAGACTTGAGCGTCGATGATGGAGAGCTTACCCCCACACTAAAGATCAGGAGAAAGCAGATCCGAGAGAACTGGTCATCCGAGATCGAGTCGATGTACTCCTGAGGAACTGAGATGTCCCCAGAGGCATGGGTCGCACTAGCGATAGTATTCATACTAGGGGCAATGAGTCCCGGACCATCGCTAGCAGTGATCCTAAGTAACACAATTTCGGGTGGCCGTAGCCAAGGAGTAGCGACTGGCATTGGCCATGGAATAGGTTTCGGAATCTACGCATTTATGGCCGCCCTTGGCTTGGCTACTGCGCTATCTCTGCATGATGGAGCTCAATTGGCCCTTAACTGGGGAGGAGTAGCAATATTATTGTGGCTGGGGACTAGATTCATACATAACTTTTGGAAGGGACCTAAGGCTAACAATATCTCGAATGAGGAGGTAGGATCTGACTTTACTGGCTTTGTCCAAGGATTCATGATCGCGCTTTTCAACCCAAAGATCCTAGCATGGATGCTAGCTCTGTACGCTCCCTTCATTGAGGCGGACATTAGCATTGGTACGCTACTGGGGATGGGTGCTCTGGGGATGGCAATTGATGGATCCTGGTACGTGACTGTGGCTACAATTCTGAGCTCTGGGGATCGTATAGAGCGTCTGAGATCGATTGCCCATCTGATAGACGGATGTATGGGGCTCCTGATGTTCGCCTTCGCCGGGTTACTCGCAAGCGGATGGTTCTGATTATAGGAACTTGTGTGGCAGAAGGATTAGGAGTTCTAGTGCCATGAGTAATGCACTAGCTTCTCTGTCTGACTCTTCGTAAGGCTCATCGTCTGGACTGACGACTCTCTGAAGCTCGCCTGAGTCAAACCAGAACGTATTACACTCGGGGCATCCATCCAGCTCTATTGGATCCAAGTCAGTACCATTGATTCTTTTGAATACGATTTGTCTGACTCTCATCTTGCAAATACAGTAGGGACAGTCTAGGACTGTCTTTTCGCAATCGGATTTAAATGCCTGGTGCATTTTTTTCATTTTTTTCTCTGTGATCGAATTAGTTGACGCTTCAGCATTTAGAAGAATTCCAGTACATTTAGGACAATGTAACATTCCGTGATCTGTAAAGGAGTCACTCTGTATTGCATGGCCCCTCACTAGAGCAGTACCGTCTCTCGGACAGCATAGAGTCTGATTTAGGGCCATATTTCTATCAGGACGAGCAGGGGTTCTTGAAATATGACCCGAATCATCTCTAATTTTGCCATCGAACTGAGGTTCTCACATGATTTGGCCTTCCGTGGGCTTCATGTCAGGTAATGGTGTCCGGAAAGCATGGCAGATGCACGGATACCACTCAGAGTGATCACTGCCGCAGCCATCTTCGATGGTCATGATGCTGCTATTGGCATATTCAGGAGAATCCTGCAGAGTCAGGGTTGCGAGGTTATTCATCTGGGTCACGACAGGGGAGCGGACGAAGTGGCGAGAGCCGCCATTCAGGAGGATGCGCACGCCGTGGCTATCACCTCATACCAAGGTGGAGCAGTTGAGATGTTCACACATACCCGCGAGATATTAGACAGCAACGGATTTGGGCATGTGTTTCTTTTTGGCGGTGGTGGAGGAACTATACTGCCACATGAAATTGAGCACCTCAAGGATAATGACATAGGCAGGATTTACTCTCCTGATGACGGAAGATCGATGGGACTTGTGGGAATGGTACAGGATGCCATGCGACAGGCCGAAGATACTGACCTAATGGAATCATCAAGATTTGATTCACTGGACAGTCCGATTACTGCCGAGGATCATGGATCCGTTTCAAAAATGCTGACTATGGCTGAGAACTCGTCCAATGAGGATTTCAGAGACGCACTAGCTAGAATACGGTCCGTAGCCGAAATTGAAGGTTGCCCAGTAGTCGGCGTCACGGGAACAGGTGGAGCGGGTAAATCTAGCCTTATGGATGAGGTCATGCTTCGAATCAGGAGGGATAATCCTGAAGCAAGGGTAGCACTATTGGCTACTGACCCAACACGGAAAAAGACAGGTGGTGCCCTTCTTGGAGACAGGATAAGAATGAATTCACTGACTGATTCAAATCTATTCATGAGATCCTTTGCGAGTAGGGATAGTGGACGAGAGATAGCAGACTGTATCGATCGGGGCATAGATGTTTGCAAGGCTGTTGGATTCGACTTGATTTTGGTAGAGACCAGTGGGATAGGGCAAGGTAACGATGCGATTACCGAGGTGGCTGACGTTTCCATGTACGTAACGACAAGGGAGTATGGCGCGCCCAGTCAGCTTGAGAAACTGGCGGCGTTGGATTACTCTGACATAGTTGTGCTGAATAAGTTCGACAGGCCTGGAGCTGAGGATGCCCTTTCAGAAATCCGTAAGCAGTTCCAGAGGAACAGAGAGGCGTTTGACCAGAGTCCGGAATCAATGCCTGTAATTCCAACCATAGCCAGTCAATTCGCAGACGCGGGTGTAGACAGGCTATGGGAAAGCTTGGCCAATATACTGAACAAGAGGTTTGAGACTAGTTTTGTGGCTTCAGAACCAAGGCTGGGCGTTGATGGACTCCCCACGAGAGAGCCTCCAATTCCTCCAGAGCGTCAGGGATATCTCGCTGAGGTTTCCTCGGCCGTACGCGAATACCATCAGAGGACGAAAGAAGTCAGTGAAGCGGTCAGACTCGTTCAGCAGTTGGAAGCTGCAACCAAGCAAATGAGATCGATAGGAAACAATTCATCTGCTGATGACCTGGAGTCCGAGTCTAACCAGATCAGATCTACTATCCCAGGTGAGGCATGGGATGCACTGAAAAGTTTCGAATCGATGGCTACAGCGTATAGGACTGGAGAGGCTAGCTATACAGTAAGAGGCAAGGAGATTCCAGTTAAAACGATCCATGAGACAATGTCCGGGACCAAAGTCCCTCGTGTTGCTCTTCCATCTTCAAAGGATTGGGGAGAGCAACTGGAGTGGATTCGTAGGGAGAACGCTCCTGGCTCATTCCCATTCACAGGAGGGGTCTTTCCATTCAGAAGACAGGATGAGCTACCCGTTAGAATGTTCGCTGGAGAAGGGAGTGCCGAGAGGACGAATAAGAGGTATCATTTCCTCTCACAGGAGCAAGACTTCAATCGACTCTCAGTAGCGTTTGACTCGCCTAGCCTGTATGGTAATGACCCAAGAGAGAGGCTGGATATCTTTGGAAAGGTTTGCGAATCCGGAGTCAGTATTAGTACAATAGAAGAGATGGATAGGCTTTTTGAGGGGTTTGATTTATGCGCTCCCAATACATCTGTCAGCATGACCATAAATGGAAATTACTGGTGGCACTTGGCCGCATTTTTCAACGTCGCAATAAGGCAGCAGACTAGGAAGTTTGTACAGGAGAATGGTAGAGAGCCAAAGGAGGGAGAGGCTTCAAAAATAAGAGCTAGAGCTCTATCCACAGTACGTGGAACAGTTCAAGCAGATCAGTTGAAGGAGGCAATGGGCCAAAATACCCTAGTCTTCAACTTGGACACTGCTCTAAAGATGATGGGAGATGTAGCCGAGTTCTACGTTGATAATGACATTATGAACCACTATTTCGTGAGTATTAGTGGATATCATATTGACGAGGCTGGGGCCAATCCAATTACCCAGTCTGCCCTGACACTGTCTAATGGGCTCACATATGTTGAGCTGTTCAAAGCGAGAGGACTGGATGCTGATAAATTCCTAAGAAACTTCTCTTGGTTCTTCTCGAATGGAATGGATCCAGAGTACGCGGTGATAGGCAGGGTATCAAGACGGATTTGGGCAATCGCCATGCGAGACCTCTACGGAGTAGGAGAGAGAGGCCAGAAATTGAAGTATCACATTCAGAGCAGTGGGAGATCTTTGCACTCACAGGAGTTCACTTGGAATGACTATAGGACTACTTTGCAGGCCCTCTATGCACTGGCTGATAACGCGAATAGCCTACACACTAACAGTAGGGACGAGGCCTTTGGGACGCCTACTGAGGACACAGTGAGGGACGCAGTGGCGATCCAGCTCATACTCGCCAAGGAATACGGATGGCTTCGGAATGAGAACCCACTCCAGGGATCATTTATCGCAGAGTTCCTGACTAACGAGGTCGAGGAGCGTGTCCTCAGGATTTTCGAGGAGATGAATAGCAGAGGAGGTGTTCTTGGAGCGCTAGAGGTCAATTATCAGAGAAATAGGATTCAAGACGAGGGGATGATCTACGAGCATAGGAAGCACACAGGTGAGACTCCGATAATAGGAGTCAATACCTTCACTGATCCGGAGGCCGCGAGTGTGTCCGCAGATGACTTCGACATCGAGGTTACCCGCTCCGATGTAGCAGAGAAGAAGATGGTCATAGCTCGTAATAAGGAATTCAAGACTGAGAATGTCAAAAATGCAGAGCGGGGCATTCAGAAGCTCAAGGAGGCGGCCAGAAGAGGTGAGAATCTATTCGAGGTGATGATGGAGATAGTAGAGCACTGTACAGTCGGTCAAGTCACTCAGGCTCTCTTCGAGAGTGGCGGAAAGTTCCGAAGGAACATGTAATCATGGTTATTGAGTAGATTTGAAGGCTTGGACAGCAAGTAATCCTGCAGAAAGTTGCGGAAGTAGATGTATCCACAAATCTGTAGCCTCAATCGCACCTGAGACAAAAAGCGCACCTGTTACTGCGGGATTGAACGATCCACCAGAAATATCTCCGACCGTTAGCGCCCCAGCTAGAACTACGAAGGCTATAGATGCCCCGAAGTACCCATTTCCCTCGGTTGCCTCACTGGTAGCAACATTGAGGATGACATAGACCAAGGCGAAGGTATAGAGAAATTCTGCACCTATGGCATGTGTAGCATCCATCTGCAAGGCAGTGACGCTCGTATCTTCAAACAAAATATTTTCAGATATTATCGCCGCTAATCCCCCTGCAAAGATCTGAGTAGCTATGTAAGGAGAGACTTCGTCCTTGTCGCAGGCCCCTCGTAACCATATTGCAATAGTAACGGCTGGATTGAAGTGGGCACCAGAAATATGTCCTACTGAGTATATCATGACCATCAGAGTTGAAGCTATTGCGAATGGAGCTAATTGACCTGCTGAACCGTGTACGGCGGCTGTGCATATCGTGAGGGCTAGGAAAAAGGTCCCAATGAATTCGGCAATCAGTTTTGGGCGTATTTTATTGTCGGACATATTGTTCCCTCCGTGCGACAAGGGAATGAATATTTTCTAAATAATCCGATGAGTTTTTCATATTTTGTTGGTTTCTTTGGTAACGCCAGTATCGAAGTTGTGTTGCTTAGTTCTGGCATCCAGGGCAATAGAAAGTAGATCTATTCGATTGCACTATTCTCCTTATTACTCCATCACATTCTGATTTTGTACACTTTTCTCCCTCTCTTCCATAGACGCCAAAACTATGAGGGAAGTAACCTAGTGCATCATCGCCATCCACACCTCTAAAATCCTGAAGAGTGGAGCCTCCAGAGTCGATTGCCTCCGTAATCACTTCATGAGTGTTGTAAGTTAATCTCTCCACCCTCTTTGAGACGCCAGATTTTCCTGCAACATTCGCGGCGGTTCTTCGAGGAGAAACCCCTGATCTATGGAGTATCTCACAAACGTATATGTTTCCTAGTCCTGCGACGATTCTTTGGTCTAATAAGGCGCTTTTGATTGGAGTCCTCCTCCCTCTCAAATTATTAGCTAGATCCATCGGAGATAATTGGCTGGGGATTGGTTCAGGGCCAAGATGTGAGAGTAGTTTGTATTCATTCTCACCATCAGTTGGGAAGGAGTCCATAATTCCAAATCTCCTATGATCAGAATAAACAGCTTTGCCACCATCATCCAGATGAGCCACGACCCAATCATGAGGTCCTTGGCCTGTGCCGATCTCTGCACCGTGTAAGAATCTACCAGGACGAGTCTCTCTACCGCCTCCAATTAGCGTCCATCTACCACTCATTCCCAAGTGACTAAGCCAAGTAATACCACTATTAAGTCTAATAAGTAAATATTTTGCTCTGCGATCTACAGAGGTAATCTCAGAATCTTCTATTAGCTGTTTGAATCCGTCGGGAAACGGGAATCTAAGATCACTTCTCCTAAGCTGGAGATCTATTACCTTCCTACCGATCAGGTGACGAGAGAGCCCCCTCCTTACCGTCTCGACTTCTGGCAACTCGGGCATGGGTTTGCGAAGAGTAGGAGCTCAAAGATAGTATCTGTCGAGTATGTTAGACAAAACTCATATCTAGGACCCATCAGGACTTGATATGGAAGAAGGGAAATCTGACGAATGGTGGGATGGCTCTGAGGATAATGGGCAGACAGGGGTTCTCACCGGCACTCCAAATCAATCTTTGAGCGGCGAGCAGGGTCAATCTGGGCCTTACGTGCAACCAATGATGATGATGCAGCCTAGCAATGATGAGGCGACCTGGAGCATGGTACTCGGACTTGTTACCTGGTTCTCACATATCTCTTCTCCAGTTTTATGTTTCACTGCATGTCTAGCACCATTTTCCACGATCGGAGGAGTCATCCTCGGCCACATGGGGATGAGGAAAGCCTCAGAGATGAACGGACTTAACAAGGGCATGGCTATAGCTGGTCTGATTATGAGTTATCTATCGATTGGACTTTATGGCCTTGCGGTGGCTGGTTTTGGGATTATAGGGACCGCAGGCCTATAGGCACTTGACATGGAAAACGATATGCTGATCCTGAAATTGTCCGACGTCAATCCTTTCGATAAAATCTAAAGATGATTGTCTCAAAAGCGCCTCGGCCCTAGCGAACCTACTCTCATCCTCTCCCTCGATGGGCCTCTCACTAGCGGCCTTTAGGCTAAGGAGCCCTGTCCCTCCTTTGGACAAGGTTTTCTCAGCAATGGAAATGAAATTATGGGCCTGGTCTGCTATAGAGAGATCTTGATGGATCCATTGTGCTTTGCCCCTCATAATCGTGGCATAACTATTGACGTCCCTTGCGTCTGTAAGGACTGGGATTAGTCCCTCTCTCTGTTCAGCTAGAGTTTGGAGGTCCCTCATCATCCTGGGAGATATTTCAACTGCAATCAGCTGCCCGTTGTGGTGATTTTCTGCCCCACAAACATGGTCGTGAATGTGACTGACAGTGGTTCCTGAGGAAGCACCTAGGTATAGGCAGACTGATCCGGGCTCTGGAAGGATTTGAGAGGGGTCTCCATTTGTAGTCAATAGAGCTGCTGCAACCTTCGATTTGTAGGGGTCCCATATTCTCCATTCGACCTTCCCCGATCGCTTTCTCCTCTCTCCTCTGACTGAAACGCCTTTTTTCGCGTTTCGTGTCCACAATGACCTTCCCTCCTTCATTACCCCCCAACCAAGAGACACTGACTTCCTAGGCATTGGCTAACCTCTCTTTGGTGGCTTGGGGAATCTATCTCTTATTGACACGGCCCCATTATGGATTTTCTTAATCTCTTCATCATCCCATCTCTTACCTCCAAAATGGTCGATTCTGACAGCAATTGAGCACTTGCCTGCTAAGAAACGGGCTATCTTCCCCCGAACCCATCTCGGAGATCTACTAACAAGAGGCATTGAGAACAAGACGGGTGAGTGTTTAGGAGGAGGGGCTCCTCTCCTGTGTGCTGCCATAGCCCCAGATGCCCCTAAAACCTGCAGGCTTCCACTTGGCATTCTAGCTAACCTCTCCCTTCCACCAGCTAATACTACCATTCTGGCGGCCCCTAGAGGCCCGATAAGAGAAGAAAGAGAAGGGACGTAAGAGTTTGCGAGCTCCTTGGTAGCTTGCTCATTGAGAAGAAGCCTCTCAGACAGAGAGACCACACCCTCGGCTTGAGAGTTCATTGCAGACCACTCCAATTCTGAGGGAGGGTGATCTGGAATAGAAACTCCTAGTTTCGTTGCTAGATGCTCGATATCTTTTGATTCGGATACATATATCGGAATATCCGCTCTCCTCTCATCCAGATCCAGGTCGGGGAGGAATAAGCCTGCCCACTCAACTGATCTTGCCTCTTGGGTTGTCCAAGATGCCCTAAGTTCTATAGAAGATGACGATAGCATGTCAAGTCTACGATCTGGGTCCGAAGCAGAAGTTGCTACTCCTTTCTTGGCAAGCGCTATTGATGCCTTTGATAGCATCTCTAACTCCTCCCTGGTTAGTTTGGGCCATGAATCATCTGAAATTGCGCCTAGGGGATTTGAAACTGCCTCAGGGAACCTATTGGCCAAAACCCTGGCCTCCGGACTTAACCTTCCAGATTGGAGATCGGAAAGCCTTTCCACCAGAGCATTTTCCGAACTCGATGAAGACCAATTTACCTGATCCAAGACGTTTCCTTCGGTATCGACTACCCTTGATAGTCTCCAGTCGTACCATATCTCCATGGTCGCCGCATTGGGTCTTCACGCTTCAACGGTCCGACTGTATAATTTTCAGAAGAAGTCAAACGTAATGCCCCCATGTAGTAGTATGGATATCCGACTTTTGGCATTAGTTGCAGTAGGAGGTGCCATAGGGGCCTCACTAAGATATCTTGTACAAAGCTCGTTCGAGCCTGACTCAGAACCATATGCAACCGCGGGAATAAATCTTCTTGGTTCTCTGTTGTTGGGCTCTATTTTCGGTGCTATGGCGGCTGGTACTGCATTGAGCGAGGGCGCAGTAGCTGTTTTTGCGACAGGGGCCCTTGGTTCATTCACGACGATGTCAGCCTTCGCCATGGACTATCTGGAATTTTCAGAAGAGTCTCATTCGACAGCCGTTGCGTACGCATTGGTTACCATAATTGGAAGTATTGGCCTAGCATGGGTTGGTTATCGAACCACTCTAGAACTAATGTCTTGAGTATCTTTTCTACTCTTTTTGTAGAATAGTTGAATAGTCTGTTGGCACAGCACTGCTATGTCTGTGAGATACTGACAGGAGGGAAATAGATGTTTTGCCCAGAATGTGGAACTCTTGGATTTATGGAGCCTAACGGAAATATCAGATGCACTAACTACACATGCGGGTACGAGGGACCCCTCACGGGAAAGGATGGCAAGGGTGCTGAATTTACAGATCCTATGACTGGCGAGACAATAGATCTTAGCAAGGCAAGATCCTCTGGAGAGACAAAGAATCTCAAACATCTAACCGAGGTTGTCGAAGACGAGGGAGGCAAGGGAGTTCTGAGAGTCGGGGACATTAGGTGCCCGAGATGCGACAAGAATGAGATTTTCGTCATTCTTATGCAAACCAGAAGCTCGGATGAACCGGAAACTAAGGTTTGTACCTGTAAAAACTGTGGTAAGAAATTCCGGGAGTATCAGTAGTCGGCCCTATGAGCCTCTCCGAAGGATGAAAGACCCCCAACTATATGGATAATCGTGATAAGATGCTGAGAGTGACTGCGAACACCCAATTGATGAGGGAAATTATCGACTTGCTTTCTGTTTTAGCAGAGGAGGCTAAACTAGTCTGGGGAGAAAAAGGACTGCATACCATCGTCGTCGATGGCTCACATGTCGCCCTTTTATCGGCAACCATTGGGGATGAATGCTTCGAGACATATGAGGTGGAGCCCGTCGAGATAGGAATAGAGCTGAGTAAGATGAGAGATTTGCTGAGTCTGGCCGGTCCGGGAGATTTGGTTGAGATTGATTATGATGATGCAGTTGGAGCAATTAATGTCAGAGTTGGAGAGGTCCATAGAATCCTTAGAGGCCTAGATGTTGGCACCATGACGCAACCTAAAATGCCGGAACTAGAATTCAAAAATAGTGCTAGAATAGGGTCTGACAAGCTATCCAGAGCACTTCGAGCCGCGAAGATGGTGAACGAGCTGGTTAACCTGAGTCTTGATAGCACGAAAATGACTATTTCCGCGGATCAGGAGGCTGGAGAGAGCGTGACCGTGTCATTCGAATCTGGAGAATTGAGTGAGTTGAGCTCCCCTACTCCCACTAATTCGACATATTCTCTGCAATTCCTAGACCCACTTACCAGGAAGCTCGCAGGCGGACTTACAGAACAAGTAGTAGTCGAATTCCAGGAGAAGTATCCACTTAGGATGTCATGGAACAGTAACGAGGGCGGTGCAAGTTGGACCTATTTCCTAGCTCCAAGAGTGACCAATGATCCTTGATTTGTTAGCGCTGATTTGAATACAAGTAGTTCAGTCGCACGTCATGAGCGGTTCGGTTTGCGTCATTATACCGTCCGTAGATAATTCCACAGAGCTAGGTATAGCGATAGATGGCCTCCTGGACCAGACGTATAGCGATATATCGGTTGTAGTAGTCGGCCCAGAGAGTGACTCGGGGAAAGACGTCGCGGAGCTGAAAGGAGTACGCTTCATCGATGACAGAGGCTCCAAGACTAGAGCTGATGCATGTAATGTAGCTTTGGAGCAGACGGAGTCAGAATTTGTTTTCTTCACCGATGATGATGTAATCGTACCCAAAAATTGGGTCTCCAATCTTGTAAGGTGGTTCGAAAGAGAGGAGGTATCAGGAGTGGGTGGCCCGAATTTTGCCCCCCCTGAAGAGTCGACATTATGGCAACGGGTTATCGATGTCACTTTCTGTAGTACTATCTTCACTGCGGGAACAAATTATGGCAAAGTAGGAGGCTCGGATTTAGATGAAGTGAGGCAGTTACCTGGAGTCAACTCGGCATATCGAAGAACCGTGTTGGATGAGGTCGGGGGATTCGACGAAGGAGCAATAGGTGCTGAAGATGTACTACTTGATTACCGAATAAGGGAAGCGGGACACAAGATATGGACTGATAGGTCAGCTGTAATATGGCATCGAAGACGCGGTCTCTCAAGGGTCACGAAGCAAATTAGAAACTATGGCCTAGTCAGAACCCTCGCTAACAAAAAATATCCTGATCTTCATGAGTTTACTCATACTCTGGTAGCTTTATTCCCCCCTCTTGTAATAGGGGCCTTTGCGTTCTTTTTATGGGGACTAGCAAATGGCGGAATCGCATGGCCAGATTTCTGGGACATCAGTCTTTCGGCCGTGCCTATGGGACTCCCAAGGACAGGGGCCCATTTACTACCAACCTTGGCTGGCCTGTACAACCTAATTGCTTGGTATGGGTCTTTTAGTGGAGCCTCTCCAAATAGAGGATTTTTGACAGTATTCTTATCACCTATAGTTGCCTTTTGTCTACATTGGAATTATGGAATAGGAGTCATTAGAGGCAATTTGAGGATGCTTACTGGTATATCCGGCCTTCAGATAGACGATCGTTCGAGAAGCTAGCTTGGGTTATCTATCAAGTGGTCAATATAGTCCATGACCTCCTGAATTCTTTCATCTGGAATTTCCTTGTAAGACTGGCCGAATCTCCCCTTGACACATATGGCTACATGGGCATACGGATTTCTTCCCTTCGGATGATGACGGGAGGGTGGTAACTTTCCGACTAACTTATCACCTGCATCTTGGATGTACATCCATATTATTCTGGAGTTTTCTTGGTTCAAATTATTCACCTTCTTGGGAACATCTTTGATCCCTCCGCCCACCATGTTGGCTGTTTAGGTCTCCAGAATAAGCCGGAAAAAAGCCCTAAGATTACTCCTCCTAAAATCAATCCTGGCCAACCAGTCTCAATATACCCAGGACTTGCATTGAAATGTGCCCAGAGAAATGAAGGGATAATTCCTAATAAGATAATAATTGATATTTCCTCAAGTAAGATTCTTTTTGTTGGAGGGGTTTTAGGTAATCGTGGCGCGATTGGACTGTTATACTCGCTCCCCCTTCTGACCATTCTTGCGAGCTTTCTAGTCGATTCTGTGGGAGGTAAATAGTTAGTTATGGCTTTATTACGGACCCATTCTCTGCAAATCACTAGGCTAGAACCAGTGGTAAGAAATGCTCTGCCATCACAAACTTTTCCCCAATATGATGATGAGATACGATCTTCCAAGACCTCGATATCTCTCCCTTCCCGGATTAGGCCTCTGTCATAGGCCAGTTGCCATTCTGATTCTGAGGATATTGACAGGTCCGATGACTCGCAGAGAGATAGGGCTTTTGAAAGGGGAATAGCTTCCTTAGAAATCTCATAAGAATGCTGAATAGGGACCTCATGCCTTGGCCCGGGAGAGCCGAAGATAATTGCGCGATTATTAGAACCTAAGTAAGTTGAACCAGGATTAATCCTGATCCATTCGATACTATCCAATTGCTCACCTATGAGTCAAGTTCCCCGGTTTGTATGGACCACTGAGAGGCATATACATTTTCATTTGAAAGCAACTCTTCGTGTTTTCCCCTCTCTACTACAGCACCATCGACCATAGCAATTATTTGATCCGCGTTACGGATCGTAGCCAATCTATGAGCTACTGCAATGGTTATTCTCTGCTTTTTGCCACTAGAACCGTCAAACAAGGATTGTTGAATCCTTTTTTCTGTTTCCGCATCTAGCGCTGCACTAGCTTCGTCAAGTATAAGCAGGTCTGGGTCCTTCAATAGTGCCCTAGCGAGGCTTATCCTAGCCCTTTGTCCACCGGAGAGCATGACTCCTCTATCTCCGACCATGGTATCAAGTCCATTTGGTAACTGGGAAATGAATTCTGTGGCGCCTGCTAACTCCAATGCATCAAAAATCTCACTTTCCTCTACATCTCTGGCATATGATACGTTATCCCCAATCGTACCATAAAAAAGGAATGGATCCTGCGAAACAAATCCAATTTTCTCCCTAACGGACTCGATTGAAAATTCATTTATGTCCGTGTTATTGATGAGTACCTTACCAGACTGTGGCTCGTAGAATCTTTCGATTAGTTTTAGGATGGTGCTTTTTCCTGCTCCGGTGTGTCCCATAACTCCTATGAATTGTCCAGATGATGCCATCAGATTTATTCCATTGAGTACGTTATACTCTGAAGATGGATATGCAAAAGACACATCATCGAAAGATATGCTACTAATTGGCTCTTCCAACGGAACAGCTCCTTCCTTATCATATATTGACGGTTCTAGATCTATTACAGCAAAAACCCTACGGGATGCGGCCTCTCCCTTTTGGAGTTGGTTCAATAACATTCCAAGAATCCACAGTGGCATAGTCATTCTTGTAGAAATCAGTAGGAATGTTACAAACTGACCAACACTGATCTGGCCTGAATTCATTAACCACCCCCCTGCAGAAACTAGGAGACCAAACGAGACTCCGGCTACGATGTGAAAACCTGGGATGAATCTGTTCCTAATGAAGGCGGCCTGTACTGCTTGATCTCTGTAATTACCACTTTGATTTTCAACTCTCCTGCTTTCAAAACTGGTAGCATTGTAGGCCTGAACTATCGTAATTCCTGACAATACATTTTCCAAGATTGCGATTATCCCTCCAGTACTTTCCCTCTGTTTACGGTATTTTCGTTGAACTCTAGTTGAGAACCATATGACCATGGGGACGATCATAATCAATGGGCCGAAAAGAATCATGCAAAGTGTTGGAGACATCCAGTATAGAATTAAAAATGCTGTAATTAGTGTTGTGAATATTCTGATGATGCTTGTAGTGGAGTCAGAAATAATATCCTCTAGTTGGGCAACATCAGCTGAAAGTACGGACATTAGATTTCCAGTTTGCCTTGTCTCAAAGTAAGAGGCTTCCATATCCAATAATGATTTAGTTGCGTCCATTCTAATATCATGTTGAGCTTTGTAAGCAATTGACTGCCAGAGTTGATTACTAAAACCCTGGAAAATCGCAAGGATGACAAATGAGATAAGAATCAGCAATCCAAAGCCAATTTCTGTAGAGCTAATTGGTCCGAGATCCGGAATTGCATCAATTGTTACGAAATTCTCTACTCGCGAATTTGTAAATTGCGGATTATCTGGATTGTAATAATCGGCGGCCATTCCAATGGCAATGAATGGTATTAAATCGAAGATTCTAGCGCCCATGTTGGCTAAAAGCCCTCCAAGAGCCCTTTGCCAATAGCGGAGAACATAAGGAAAAACCCTCCAAATTTTACGCCCTACTACCTGCTTCTGATCTTGAAGATCTGAGGAGTCCTTACTAATCCCTGTGATATCCAAACCTCGCTTGGATTCGGAGTGACTCCCCCCTGACATAGTACCTCGGAGAGTGAGTAGTGTTTCAATGCTTCACTGGATAATTCTCGTGTGGTGCGCCCGCCGGGATTTGAACCCGGGACAAGAGGTTGGAAACCTCTTGTGATAACCCCTTCACTACAGGCGCGCGGTCTGGGCGAGCGTATGTTGTCTCTAAACCGATTCGGTCATGGAGAAGTTATTACTTCGTACTTGAAAAGTGATGGCGTTGTCGGTCCCACATGCTCCTGAGGCAACGAATAGGCATAGCCTCGATGATATTGTTCATGCCCGTTAACAGTCCCGTTTGGAAAATGGGGATTGAGCAACTTGGATTTGACATTGGTTTTTCTGAGTTCGGATTTTTCGCAACTTCTGTACTTATTTTTATTATTGGAGCAGTCCTTACTTTCACTCCCAAGACTATATTTGATTAGAAATAGGTCGAGGAAATCCAATTCTCATGGACATCTAGGATGTACCGCTCTATCTTTTCATCGTCCCATTCCATCAATTTTAGAGCCTGGCAAAGTTGATTTGTTCTCTTGGGGATAGTCCGGGGACCGAGTACCGCTCCCGGCCTCTTCGGATCGTCAAGAAAATCTGTCTCCATTCCCCAATGTGACTTGCTTAGTTCTATCGTCGAGCATATTCGTTCAATACTTCCCTTGCCCATACTTACGCTAACAGGGAGTCCTGAGGTATTTTCTTGGGTTAGATCCGGAGATGCGAAATGTCTTACTGCCCTATTTCTGGGTAGACCCGCTTTGTCACACAAGGATGCCAAATCCGCACATGTCTGATGGCCATTATCTTCCACGTGTAACTGTATGGGGACGTTCGAGGATGAAGCCATTCTCATTATCTCCAGTAACATATCGTTCGCCCTCTCCCATCTGTGCTCTGAAACCTGATAATGCGGTCTTCCAACCTCACCAAGGCAAATCGCATCTCCCTCCTCGATCATTTCTAGTGCTAGTCCTACTGCGGAAAGATGTAGTTCAGTAGACTCTTTGACGCCCATAGTATTTGCTTGAATATCCCAAGTGACGGGATGGGGCCCAAGGACCACTTCAACATCCAATCCTATCATTTCCCTAACCTTTGAGGCTATGGTCAATGTCTCTTGATATACATCCCTGTAGTCACTAATATTTCTTGGAAGAGAAGTTGAAAATGATGGTTTATGAACAAGAAAGATTCCTGTTCCTCCCGCATTTGAGAATTCTTGAGCGGCGCTTAGGAATCTGTTATTCATGTCTAGATGCATGTGTTGGTCCACAATGGGCCCTTCCCATTTGTCATTAACCAGCATTATCTCACGTCAATGCTTCTTCACTATCCAGTTTTTCAGCCCAATGCCTCACTGCCATCTCTGATACCTTTCTCGAAGATTGGCCTAAAACAACTCCTTTGCCATTATCATACAGTATTATTGTAGCTTTGTGTAGTGATGCTGAAATCCTGATAGCATCAATTCGTTCGTCCATCTCAATATCCGAAAATCTCTTCTCAGCTATTTCCAGAAGTACATTCTTGCCAAGGGAGAAGCTTACTATAATTTCTCCGGAGTCCATTGAAAGTCCTTCCAGGGGGAGTCCGAGGTTGAGTAGTAATTCCTGTACAGCCAACTCAGCAACTTCACTTCTAGAAAGCCCGTGTACTAGAATTGAGCCATTTGGCTCAATTACGTATGTGGCCCTAGGTTCTTCGTGTGAGACTACAACGTAATCTCCTGCCTTTGTACCTGAAGCTAGTATTATGGCCTCAGAATGATCTATCGGTACTGAAGGAACAAATCTGAAAGTTTGAGTTTCAATATTGAATTCGGGTGAGATAGGCATTATTACATGCTCCTGATTGGTTCTGGTTCGGGCCAAGCTAAAATTGATTCCTCTATCGAAGAGAGTCTGGCCTGATGTACCGGTACCATCAGTAGTGTCTGTGAGGATTCACCAACATCAACCCTGCTGTCCCTCAAGTCGGCCAATGCCCCCCTTATCCTAGAGGCGAACCTCATGTCCCTTTCTTTTGATAGATTACTACCAATCACTCTCTCTTCCTCGGCGTTCCATGAAAAACAGGTAGCAGAAGCCGCGCCCATCTCAGTATCAATTACTCTGTCATGCTGTATTTTTGAGACTGCTTTTTCTGAGTCTTTCTTCCATCTCCTACTAGAAGTGAGTCGTGATAACAGAGAGGATACTTTAACCTGCATATCTGCACTTCTAGATAGCCAGTCTACCCATTTTTCTTCGCTAATATCGGGCTCAATCAGATAAATTGGAAGGCCACCCCTGGCATTTTGTGCATGTGTGACTAGTCTCATAGGTTCTGGATCAGGAATATGTGGGCCGTCAATCTCTAACTCTCTGAGGTGCTTCAATAATTTTCCGAACTGAGTACCCGAGGATATTGCAGCCTCAACGTTTGCTCCAGGACTTTTTCTTTCATTCAAATCATCATCCTTCATCGATAAAAAATCATTGGTAGAGAGGAGGAGCGCAAGCCCATCCCAAATTTCTCTGGACCTAATTTGGTTGGGCATTAGAATGCAGGGGAGATGTGGCCAAAGGATTATTCTCCCGCCGTCTGGATCTTCAATAGCTACCTCTCTCCACATGAGTTGGGAATCATCCATGGGCATGCTAGGAGGTTTTTCTGTTCAACTAAGCGGTTGAATTGTACGTTTTACCCGCTTTTCTGGTGTAGTATTGAAGGGGGGCAAGCCACGGGAGCAATTTGAGGGACATGGGAGAGCCACGATCCAATGATCCTGTGATTCTGTTAGATGAGGTGTTTCCTGGGGACACAAATGCCCTGAATACCTTGTTTGGAGGTCATTTAATGTCCATTATGGATAGGGCTGCAGGCCTGGCGTCCAGTAAGTTCGCGCATGAGGAGTTCGTTACGGTTTCTGTAGATGCTTTGAAATTTGAAAGGCCTGCTTATCAGGGCGACATAATTAGAACCATTGGAAGAGTAGTTTGGACGTCTCCTCGAACAGTAGGAGTACTCGTAAGGTCATGTAGGATGACGAGGTCAGATTGGGAGCCTGAACAAATCTGTTCTGGGTATTTTTTCATGGTAGCAATTGATGATGAGATGCGCCCTATATCGGTACCTCAATTCACACCCAAATCTGATGAGGAAATTAGTCTTTGGAACGATGCTAACGCGGCTCGCGACGCAATGCGACGTTAATCTAGAAAGACCTTGGAGGTATTATGTCAGTCCTAAACGTAGCCTTCTATGGGTCGGATGAGATGGCAAGTAGTTTGGCCAAGAAAGGGGATTCCAGAGACGTCGTTTCGTACGTGTTCAAAGAAACCAAAGATGAGAAGGTGAGGATTCTTTCTCTCCTTAGGCCGTTGAAACATCCTGAAAGTATCAGACCTCTTCTATCTGTGCTGAATGTTTCTAGAGTTGGGTTCGTGGAAGTCAAACAGATAGACGCGTCTTTGGGAGAAGTATTAGTGGCCATGAAATGCTCAGAAATTGACGTTGGCATAGCAGTTATCAATCCTGATTCCGGGGGATGGGTAGATCCAGAACAGGTAAGCATCCTCTTCAAACAGGCTAAACTTAATTGGAGGATTATCGACGTTATTCCTGAGCCACATGAGATTAGAGAGGAGTTGTTTTCTCTTGGGCAATCTGAAGATGAGGGCGACGAATTGGTCGTACCACTTGATCAGAAGTTCAATGTTCAGGGGATAGGAGTAGTTGGGATAGGGTACGTTCAATCGGGTAAAATAACCAAACATGATCAGATTGAAATTATTCCCGGTAGGAAACCTGGGGTTGTGAGGAGTTTGCAGGTTATGGACGACGATGTAAATGAGGCCAGCTCTGGCGACAGGGTAGGGGTTGCACTCAGGGGAGTGGATGAGGATGATATCGGAAAGGGCTCAATGATTGTTCTCAAGGACTCGGGCTCACTAATGGAGATGAGCTCCACCATCTCTAATCTGAGCGAAGCCCCATTTCAGAGGAGGCGTGTTGTGATTGGGGATGTAATTCATGCTTCTACCAATATGCAATTCAAGGTAGGGAGAGTAATTGATATACAGGGTAGTTTGATTTCCATCGAATGGGAAAGTCCACTAGTTGTTAGAAAGAATGGTCACGGAGTAGTGGTTTTAGTTCAGCTAGATGCTGCTCCAATGAGAATTATTGGGACCATATCACACATCAATTCGGCATGAATATAATTGTGCTTTAAGCGGCGTATTTTTCGATGCAATTCCCCGAGAGCTTATACCATGAATCCGGCACTCGCACAATGGGATGTACTCAGTCGGGCATAAGCCCGACCGAACTGAAGGTGACTCCGAGTTAATCGGAGGCCTAAGTTTGGTTGGGATGAGAGGGAGTTTCGTTGGAATTCTAAATCAGCATCAGCTGACTATAGAGAATAGGATCGGGCAGGGACTTAGGGTCGATCTCGGGTCGATCTCAAAAATGCGACATATGGATATGCCTATACTTCCCGGTGGAACCCCAATAATAGGCGGGATTACCGCAGTTATCGGGTACTCTGTACTGATCCCGCCCCTGGGCTGGGCAGTATCTGCAGCTGGAATTATTGTATCATTGTCTCACTTCAGATTAAGGAGATCGGTTCTAGTCGTTGAGGATGAAGATAAGTGTAGGCATATGATAGGGGGTCGAGAAGGATCCCTAATGCGACTCTGTCTTATGACTGACAGACTGAGAAGAGGAGCGAGCATAGAGGAAGCTCGTTCGGGACTGGAGAAAATTGAGAATGTGGTACCCGTGTTTCCTGCATTCCAAGATGCTGTAGGGATGCCGGCAATGAAAGCCCTACCATGGCCTCCTTCCCCTCCTGAAATTACGATAGATAATGCCCAGGCACATTTGACAGATGTCTCAATTGATACGGAGAAGGAAAAATCCGAGTTTGAAGGCTACTCTGATTTTAGTTTGGGAGGATTCGGATCAATCAATGAAGAGTCTCCAATTGGTTTTGGAATGTCTGATATCTCACCAGAATTTCCTACAATAAGTCCTTCGGAAAATGGTATTTCTGCTTATGAGAGAGCATGGGGCCGGGAAGAGACTCCTTCTTGGTACAGGGAAAAGGAACCCGTAACAGAGGTCTCCAGTAGGAATATTGGCGACTATTCCGAGACTACGGATATTTTTGGTTTCGGAGGAATGTTTGATTCAGAAGATAATGATGAACCGGAAACTGGATCGCAATTTGGATTCGGGAGTTCATTCGATTTGGAGCCTACGGAGGAGATTACACAGAGGCCGCCTTCTAGCTCACAAATGATTAGGAGGGCGCATAACCAACACGGTCTCCCGAAATCCGATTTTCACGCACAGCTCCTACCAACACCTACTGAAGAGGCAGTTAGAGAAGAGTGCTTGCCCGGAATAGTTAGACAGGCAAGAGCAAAGAAAGCGGATTCGGTAAAATATCTCACAAGGCCAGATTATGAGTCCAATGATCTCAATGACTATCCTGGAGTTTCGAGCTTGGTCGCCTCTATGAATGGCGGTCGTTTTAACAAGGATCTCGTGGTAAGAGGTAAGAGAAAGCCCAGTTGGATTGAGTCGCTACTGAGGCCAAAAAGCAGAACAAGATACCGAAGAGATGATGCTTATGTCTCTCAATATGGGGATATTGATCCAACTTTCAATAGTAGTCATTCAAGATTTCAAAGCTCTCAGCATATCAGACTCAGAAGTGACCAAGACCATCAAGCAGATATCGTTAGTAGACCCGCTCCGCAATCAGAACAGAGTCATATTTCTGCCAAGGTGGCATTGGATTCTGTTGTTGAAAGGGTTTCGTCGGGAAGAAACAGGGCCCCTAAGCAGCTTACTATGCCTTCGGGGGGACTGAAGTTTTCACAACTGAGAAAGGCACCATCCAAGGGAGAGAAGCATCATATCCCAGGCGTACGAAGATTGGAATAATCATATCCCAACTATCCTCCTGTATCTATCGGCCCTAGCGTGATACTTTCCCCTTCCTAGGGATCTGATTCCTTTGGTCCCTATTCCCTCTGCACAATACGACGATGTCACAGTAGCATGAACCATGGCCTTCCTCATCACTTCAGCATCATTTAGAGAACCATCGTGTCCGACCAATGAGGAGAACAGGGCACCCACGAATGTATCTCCACGACCAGTCGGATCAATAGGATTTTCCGTTGGGTATGAAGGGAGTGCTATAGTCCCGCATGGGAGATACGCGAGAATTCCACTACTTCCTCTCTTAATGATGATGCTTCTCGGTCCGGGTCCGGCGGCGGCTCCTCCGTGAAGAGCTTCTCCTGAGATGATTGAAGATATTGACTGAGTCAGTACTTTCTCTCCTGAGATGGCCTTGGCGTCTTCCTCTTCCAAGACCACAACGTCTACCATTCTCATAGCCCTTGAAAGGTCTTCAAATTCTTCCTCAATCCAAATCTTATTGGTGTCCAGAGCGTTTATTTTTGCATCTGGGCACTGCTTCAAAACTTCTATTTGCATCCTTGGCATTGAGCTGGCACACAGAAGAACGTCTGGCGCCGCCCAAGCCTTTGGAAGGACCGGAATAAATTCCTCCAGCACATTCATATTAGTATTGGTAATTTCTGACCTACTCATGGTTTCAGTAAATCTTACGGACCTAGTTGACGTTTCTCCTTTCCGGAGAGCGACCCCTGCAAGGTTCATTCCAGCATCCTCCAACACCATCTGATGATATGTCGAGAAATCTTCTCCGACCGCACTGACAACTCCTATCCTCGGCGAGTGGCCTGGAGGTGGCCTTAGATGGAACGAGGAAGCAAGTCCGGAATGCGTGGCGGAACCTCCTAAAACACCGCTGGCCTTCTCCGAGGGAGTCTCGATATCATCATAGGAGATTGTCCCGAAGATTACCATCTCCATCATCATTCACCGTTCAATAACTCTGGATGTTCTTCAAGGAACCTGATTGTAATGTCTCCAGATAAAAAATCATGATTGTTCAATATTGCTTGATGGAGGGGGATTAGCGTATCTACTCCAAGTAACATGGTTTCACTGAGGGCGGCTTTCATTCTGGAAATTGCATCTGGCCTACTTGGAGACCAGACAATTATCTTAGCCAACAACGAGTCGAATGAGGCAGGCATATCGTATCCAGTGTGGGCATGAGAGTCTACTCTGACTCCGGGACCGCTTGGCCAATGACATTCCCATAGCCTTCCGGGCGAGGGAGAGAGGGTCAGTGGATTCTCCGCATTTATTCGAGTCTGTATCGCGTGCCCCCTAATTTTTACATCGTCCTGATTTATGGGGATTCCTTCTCCTGCGGCTACCCTTATGCCAATGGAAACTAAATCGTATCCAGTAATCATTTCAGTCACAGTATGCTCTACCTGTACCCTAGGATTGACTTCTAAGAAATAGAAATCTCCATTGGAATCTCTTAGAAACTCAAATGTGGCTAGTCCCTTGTAGCCAACGGCTTCAGCTCCTGCGACGACCTTCGAACCGAGGTCCTCTCTAACTTCTTCAGATAGCCAAGGGCCTTCTTCCAAAATTTTCTGATGCCTTCTCTGAATAGAGCAAAACCTCTCCCCAAGATGAATTGCTTTTTCTCCATCTCCAATGACTTGAAACTCAATATGTTGTGCTCCTTGTATGAATTTCTCAAGAAATACTCTATCATCTCCAAATGCTGAAAGTGCCCTTCCTTGACAAATCCTTAATGCCTTGTCGAAATCTTCGGGAGCGTCGACTACCTGCATTCCGATACCTCCTCCTCCTGCGGCCGCTTTGATTATCACAGGATACCCTATTTCTGCTGCCTGAACTGATGCTTCTTCTGGATCAGATACCGGACCATCTGAACCCATGGCAACTGGAATACCAGATCTAACCATGGCATCTCTTGCCGCTATCTTGTCTCCAAGAAGTCTTAGCACATGTGCACTAGGTCCAATGAAAGTAATCCCCTCCTCCTCCAGTCTTTCCGCGAAGATTGGATTTTCGGCTAGGAATCCGTAACCTGGGTGTACGGCGTCCGCTCCAACTTCCTTAGCCGCCTCCACTATTGCTTCAATATCCAAATACGAAGCTAATGGATCGGAACGAGGGATGTAAACGGCCTCGTCAGCAAGTCTGACTGGCAGAGATAGCCTGTCTTCTTTTCCGTGTATTACGACGGCTTCGATACCCATGGTTCGTAATGAGCGTAGAATTCTAAGGGCTATTTCTCCTCTGTTTGCGATGAGGACCCTCCTAAACATCGAGGCAACCCTGTAACGGTTGCTCTATCATTGAATCGGAAGATTGTGCCGATTTCAAGCTCTCAGTAGACATCTCTGAGATATCGCTTCTGAGTTTTCATCAGTGTTAATTCTACAAACTCCTTTGCTTCTTCTGAGGACATTTTTCCATGCTCGGAACAGATATCAATTAGTGTTGAATGTACATCTTTGGCCATGTAATTCTTATCTCCACAAACGTAGAAGTAACCTCCTCCATCTATCCAATTCCATATTTCTTCACCATTTTTCTTCATCAGGTGTTGAACATACACTTTCTCAGATCCCTGTCTGGACCACGCTAGGTCGTGCCTATTCAAAACTCCACTCTCTTTCCAGGATTCCATCTCGTCCCGGTAGTAATATTCCCCTTCCTCGGTCCAATCACCGAAGAATAACCAGTTTCTTCCTGAGTCTTGATTAATATCTCTTTGCTGAAGGAACGCTCTGAAAGGTGCTATCCCAGTACCAGGGCCGACCATAATGCAATCTTTGGACCCGTCTTCTGGAAGTACGAAAGATCTTGTTGGAGACATGAAGACATCAATTTTGGACCTGTAGTAAACACTGGCCCGATCCGCCAGGAATCCTGTTGCTAGCCCAGTGCGGTCACGGTCATGATGAGAGTACCTAACTATCCCAACAGTCAGGTGCACTTTACCGGGTTCAAAATCGGGACTGCTGGCTATTGAGTACAGCCTTGGCTTTAGTCTGTCCATTCCATCGATTAGTTGCTGTGCCGTAAATCCAATATGACCAAAGTCTTGCAATGCATCGATGTAGTCACGTGACCACAGGTAATCTTCCATCGATTCAGAGTTTTCAGTTAGTTCTCTCCATAAAACCTCAGCAGGGCTAAATGCTATACCGATTTCATCGTAGCCCTCGGGAACATCTTCATCAACGCCTGTTCCATTCCATTTCTGGACTACTTCACCTGTCTTTGTTGATACTCTAGTTCTGCTGGAAATTTTGATTTCCAGAGGCTCTTCAGTAGTGACCCTGTCTTGAAGATTAGTCACCCACTTCTTAGATACCCTGTGAATTTCATAATGATTAGTCAGGGCTTCAAAAATTGTTGTTTCTCCTTGATGAGTGTCGACTATCTCTTCGCCAGAAATATTCGCGGCATCTAACAAGTCTTGCACTAGCTCAGGGGGGCAGATGGGAATTACTCCAAGGGCATCTCCTGCCTTGTACTCCATTCCAGAGTTCCCTAAATCGAATACTATGTGTCTAGTCTCCTTGCCAGAACCCTCTCCGTTGAGAACGTAATTTTCTGTTAGGTTGGAAGAATATGGATTTTTAGCTGTCCATCCGGATTTCTCTTTCTTTGGTGGAGCTACTTCTGATCGTTCTTCGATTGTTACTTCAACCGGGATTGATGAGTTTTCCTCAATTTCAACTATATCATCCTCTATTTCAGCCATTTTTGGAATTACCAAAGCTGTCCATTCCGCTGCCGGTTGCTCATAGTCAACATCACAGTCAACTCTAGGGTGCACTCTATTAGCTCCTACCTTCTCAAGCCACGAGTCCCATTCTTTTCCGGATTCGCAGAATAGATCATAGGAAGTGTCGCCCAATGCCAGAACTGAGAAATTGAGTCCTTTCAGATCGCTAATGGCTCCGCCATTTGCTGCCTCCCATAGGTCCTCTGCATTGTCAGGCTGTTCGCCATCCCCCCAAGTACTGCAGTATATTAAGAGCCTGCTATATGATTTCAAATCCATTATTTCTACGTCTTCCATCGATTTTACTTCGGCGTTTAGACCGTGATTTCCACAATCCTTTCCTGCCTGCTCGGCTAGTTCTTCTGAATTTCCTGACTGAGAGCCGTACAAGATAAGTATTGAACGAGGTTGTGTTGGCATAATATTCAGGCTCGGGGAAATATTTCTCATTTATGAATAAATGCAATGTGAGATCTCTGCATTAAACGAAAAAGGCGATGAGGTCAAGTCATGGGGCGTGCTCGCAATGGTATGCCAAGAGTAGATTTCTTGGGGACGGGGAATGCATTCTCGCCCCCTGGGAGGATGCATGCGTTAGCACTGATAGATGATTCTATACTCATTGATACCCCCCCAACGCTTCTTACCCAACTGAGAAGATCTGGATTTTCAGGAGTCGACATTAAACATATTCTATTCACCCATTGGCATGGAGACCATAATTTTGGATTTCCATTCTTAATACTCGACAGGAAGTACATCTCAGACAGAGAGGCGGGGTCCAGTTTGGATGTTTATTTGAGGCCTGGAGGAATTGATATTCTAGAAAGTCTTTGTAAGTTAGGATTTCCAGGGAGTCTTGAGTCTCTTGAAAATATTATCGATTGGAATGAGTCGGAGAATGGTAAGATAGGCGATACGGGCTGGAAATTCTACAGGTTTCCTGTTCTTCATAATCCCGATACTGACCCCCATGGATACGAACTTGTGCATCAATCGGGCTTTCGCCTACTACACTGCGGGGACTCTGGGCCATGTGATGAAATTGATAATCGTGCCAAAAGGGCGAACGTGATAATCGTCGAGATGGGGATGCCTGATATCGGCGAATTCCCTCATCATCATCGTCCTTCTGATGTGGCATCCTTAGCATCTAGGAACTCTCATGCCAAGATTTTAGTCACTCACAATTACTCTTCTGGGAAAGGGTTTGAAGAAGGTTTTGAAATTCCAGATCTCCCGGGCACTATCTGGCAGTTGGAAGACGGCGATAGCTTGATTATCGATGAAGATGGCTCATTTGAAGTTATAAGAAAAAACTAGAAAAAGTAACAAGCATATATACTGTTTATCACATTTTGATAGATTGAATAGAAAGACATTAATGATTCATGGGTTCGAGAATCATTAAATTTAGTAGACTGATAAAGCCGGCTAAAAAATCTTAGGTTATGATTCTTATTTTATTCTAAGTGTAATAACGACATCTAGTGAAAATAATTAGTTCCGTTGCACTGAGGACAAATTAACTTCATATGAATATCATAGGTGCAGAAAGTAAACCAGTAGTTTCTACTATCCGATAATAATAACATAATGCATAATTCTTCAGAGAGTCTTATTATGTCGGACTCACTCGCTGAGAATCCACGTTGGCTAATCGACTGCTCGGATGGGGAGCACGAGAGGTGTAGAAGTGGAATGACCAGGAGTGTTAAGAAATGGAGGGAAACATTTTCGAGAAGATTCTTGGTCAGGAAAGTCTTTTCATCGATAGGAAAATGTTCGATCACGCCTTTGAACCGGACAGCCTACCTCACAGAGGAGCAGAGGTAGACTCGCTGGTCAGGAATTTAGTGGATGCATTAAATGGGCACATTCCCTCTAATATGTTGTTATACGGAGTCCCAGGTTCGGGCAAGACCGTAGTCACCAGATATGTTCTGTCTCAGCTACTCGACAAGGGAAGAGAGATGGGAGAGCCCGTATTCAGCTACGAGATAAACTGTCGAAATGTAGATACTAAATACAGAGTGGTTCAGAATATAGCATCTCATCTATCCAGAAGGGGGGATTCTCCCATTCCATTTACAGGATGGCCAACAGATAGGGTGTTGGACTCTCTAGTATCGAGAATGGACAGGGAAGGGGGGGTACACATTATTGTTCTCGATGAGATAGATAACTTAGTAGCTAGAGCTGGAGATGGAATCTTGTACAATCTAACAAACCTGAATACAATTCTGAAGTCATCTAGATGCTGTATTATTGGTATTAGTAATGACCTGCACTTCACCCAGCATCTGGATCCAAGAGTAAGTTCCCGATTGAGTCAGGAAGACTTGGTTTTCCATCCATATGGAGCAATTCAGATTCAGGATATTCTCGAAGAACGAACACATGTTGGACTTAGGGAGAATTCATTGGATGGAGGAGTAATTGAGCTCTGTTCGGCTTTGGCTGCACAAGAACACGGAGATGCTAGGAGGGCATTGGACCTCCTAAGAATTTCAGTTCAAAAGGCTGAGCAACAACGTCATGTTTTGGTATCTCCGTCTCACGTTAGATTGGCACAAAGTCAGCTTGAATATGATCAAGTAACGCCTGTTCTAAGAACTCTCCCTCTGCATCAAAAACTAGTACTATTCTCTATTAAGCTAAACGAAGAGAATGGCCTCAGAAATATCAGTACGGGGGAGGTTTACAGGACCTATTCAGATGCATGTCTTAAGATCGGTGTGGAGCCATTGACCCCAAGGCGTATTTCTTCGCTTCTAAATGAGCTAGATACCCTTGGGATGATTATGGCTAGAAACGTCAGCAAGGGAAGAGGAGGGAGGAGTAAGCAGGTGAATACTGCAATTCCGGGCGGAATAGATGTCATACTTACCCTCGGTAAATCTGAGCCACTAATTGCTCAGGCTGCTGAAGAAAAATACGCTCTTCAAAGCCGATTATGATTTCTGGACGCTCAGACAATGATTATACAGAAGTCCTAGGTCCCCGGAGCGTTGAAACATGGCTGATTCCGAGTGGATGAACTCTTTGACACGCCCTAGTAAGGCCTTGTCAGCTGCATTAACACTACTGGGGTCATGGATAGTCTTCCTTACAGTCGTGAATGTTGTAATAGGCGCTTACTCAGAGGGCAGGAAGGTACTGTGGATTGACTTCCTCACAGGAGTGAGAGAGTCATCAACTACTGACATGGCTTTCGTGACGGATGATATATTATTCGGATTAATTGGCCTTGCAATAATTGGATTGGGCGCCAGGGGAATGAATACCACCCATGAATCTGGATTTGTTGGTTGGCTGAGAGGTTTGCCAAAGTGTGTTGTCGGTTCACTATTCTCTTCAGAGGGCGGAACCAACCATCTAATTTCTAGTTGGCTTGTCGCACTTGGGGTGATCTTCTATGTTGTATGGAGTATGAATGAGAATACTTGGGTGGACCCGGGGGTTTATTCTGTAGCCGTTGTTCTTATCTCGTTCGGAGTGGGGATGGGGCTTTTAGAAAGCTCCTCTAATTAGGCCCGGTCTACTCTACGTCCATAGATGCCAGCAATTCCCTACACCTTGACTTTGAGTCTAAATCAGTGAGTCTGATGACAACCCCTCGTCCTGGCTGACCATAGAGTATTACAGATCCAATTGGAGCCAAAGGATGTAATATCAGAGGTGCTAAATCCTCCTCTCCTTCCACTATGATGATTGTAGATTCTGCATTTTGTTCATTCTTGTTATACCCAAATTTAGCCAATGCCTGGGAACAACATCGGTACAACTCCGGAGTAATTGTACCTGCTGGGTTTTTACACTTCAAAAGATTGTCATACTGGCCCTCATCTATTTTTGAAGATTGGTCCCATCTCTCACGTTTTGTCATCCCATCGATTATTGCAATGTCCGCAGGCCTATTCAGATCCTGCATAGTTTTCACTGTTACATCTCCGACTGCTATTATGGGGCCTGGTTCTCCTGATATTTTATCCAGAGCTTTGATCATGGCAATCTTCGGTTCATTCTCATTGCCCTCGATCAGAGTTCCGAAGGGAGTCTTCAGCATGACCTCTACTTTCGAATTGAGAGATATTTTTGATATGCCAATTTGCTCACTTAACCAAGGCTTGCCATCTCTATCTGTGACGCCAGTCCTAATATTCGTACTGGAAACAACTTCTCCATTGCTACCCAAAACTGGATCGACTATTACCGTGTGGAGCGGTTTCAATTTGTTATTGGCACGTATGGAATTAATCTCATGACAGTTCGAGATAGTTTCACGGGTGCAGATTATTACTTCTGCATCTTCATGTATGGGCGCAGGGCCAAATGCGTCTTCGAGTGTATGAAACGATATTCTAGTTCTTAAATCGGGGTGGATGGAACTCAAAATGAGCTTTTTTCTATCGGCCCACGAGTCTATTCTCCGATCTTTTCTTGTCGCGAGATTATCGCTTGTCATCCACACCTCCAGCTTGTGGCATTCTTTAAGACCGATTTCTAGTAATTTTTGATGCCCAATGTGGAATCTATCGAAGGTCCCTCCCACTAAACCAAGGGGTTTCATCAATACCCTGCTAGAGTGGAGAGTCTTGAGGGCTTTGGAAGAATGTGTGCCCCGGGGCGTAACGGCGGCCTTCACAGCTTAGCTCGGGCGCCTGACCCACCCCGGGACGTCTGTCGGACAG
>MDTB01232376.1_pt1 | contig 35978 bp, 32 predicted proteins | sample 811161 | NCBI WGS metagenome assembly MDTB01 (sample SAMN05326650, study PRJNA326480) | marine metagenome | isolation source: seawater | place: Mediterranean Sea | collected 2009 | reverse complement strand
ATGAAATATTTGATCCAATTAAAAATGATAAGCCCGCTAATAATATATAAATATATTTTTTCATAATTTAAAATTTATACAAAAATGTAGATTACATCCACAATTTATTTAAACCTCTGCTTAATTTAAAGAACTTAAAACAACTAAAGCTTAATTTTTAAATTTAAGTTGCTTATAATTTTATTATAAAAGTTATCTAAAGATGAAAAGGAGCCTGAAACATCTAAAAAACCAATTTGCTTAGATATCTTTAAATCTGATAACTCTAACTCATTATCTTTTATGGCGCCTTCTATATTTACCTTATCAAATGAAAATTTCTTATATGAAAAATTCTCTATTTTTGCATCAGAAAAAACAGCAGAGTTATTGCTACTATCAGATCTGATAGTAAGATTTCCACTTAAATATCCGTTCGCTTTTAAACCTTTAAATAGATTAATATCTAACTTATCAAAAATCATATCTGCAGAATATTCAGATAAGTCTTTTATTTTAAAATTATTAAAAAAAACTTTTCCTTTTTTATAGCTCAAATTAAAGTTTTCACCCTCCCAATAATCTGAATTTACAAACAACTCCTGATTTTTAATCACTACTGGATTAAAATCATTCATATATAGCTCAAAATTCTCAATGTTCAACAAACTATCCTTGATTTTTAAATTTCCGGCTACCAAATAATCTTTTTTAAGAATTTTATCTGCTTTAAATGGAACATCTATGATAAATTCGTTGTTTAACCTCTTTATTTCACCATGAAAATTTTTAAATGATTTTCCAGAAATCGTAATACCAGAAGCATCAAACATACCTTGAAAATCAAAAATATTTTCACCACGACCTATAAAACTTGCATGCTTGAAGCTGAAAAAAGCATTAAGTGGAGATACGGTGCTTACCTTAAAAGAATAATTAAAGAAGTTATTTCCAAAATCTATATTTAAATCTTCAGATTTAAATTTATAACCTAAATAATTAAAAACAAGACTTCCCTTAACTGAACGCTTATTATTAGAAGTACTTTCTAAGACTAAATCATTAATAAAAAAACTATTACCAAAATATTTTATTGATGAGTCTAATATTTCAATTTTATGGTAGAGAAAAGAACTTCCATGCTTTTCAATTTCATAGATATAAGCATCTGCATTTTTTATTTTTACTATACCGATAGATCTTTTCAAGCTAATAACAGATAAAATATCAGGCTTTATATATACCTCACCCAAAAAAGCCTCATAATTATCTGACTTTACTAATACATCATATAATTTAATCCCACTGAAAAAATTACCTTCTGATTCAGAAAAAATAAACTCATTTAAATCTAGAGAATGTTTTACAACATACTGGACAGGATTTCTTAATGTATTTATAAATAAATCACTATAGAAATACAAACCAACAATTATGATAAAAGAAACCAGTAATAAAAACTTAAAAAGCTTATTTATAAACATAATCAGTGTTATTTATATTGTCATATAGCACACATATTAAAAGCAATTGCTTAGAATTTGCATGAAGATCTACCGATATTCAAAAACCTCTATTTAACTTCTTCAAAATCAGCTTCTTCCACTTGATCATTTTGAGATTTCTGAGAAGTTTCTTTTTTATCATTCGGTTTAGTAGATGTACCTGCTGTAGCCTCATCATTATTTTTAGTTTGCTGATAAAGCTTTTCAGAAAGACTTTGAAATAAACTACTCAATTCATCCATACGGCTCTTAATAACATCAGGATCATCGCTTTTATTAGCCTCTTTTAATGAAGAAATAGCATTTTCTACTTTTTCTTTATCTTCTTTAGACAGCTTATCTCCTAAATCTTTAACCTGTTTTTCAGTTTGATAGATTGTTTGCTCAGCATTATTATGCAAATCAATAAGCTCTCTTTTTTCTTTATCTTCTTTTTCGTGAATTTTAGCATCTTCTTTCATTTTTTCAATTTCTGAATCTGATAAACCACTAGAAGCCTCTATTCTAATAGACTGCTCTTTATTTGTCGCTTTATCTTTAGCAGAAACACTAAGAATACCATTAGCATCGATGTCAAAAGAAACCTCTATTTGAGGAATCCCTCTAGGTGCAGGAGGAATTCCATCTAAATGGAATCTACCTAAGGATTTATTATCAATAGCCATCTCTCTTTCACCTTGTAAAACATGGACTTCTACTGAAGGCTGACTATCTTGAGCGGTAGAGAATACTTGTGATTTTTTAGTAGGAATAGTAGTATTAGCTTCGATTAATTTTGTCATAACACTACCATAAGTTTCTATACCTAGAGATAAAGGAGTTACATCAAGCAAGACCACATCTTTAACATCCCCTCCTAAAACTCCACCTTGAATAGCAGCACCCAATGCTACAACCTCATCGGGATTAACGCTTTTATTAGGCTCTTTACCAAAAACCTCTTTAACTAATTGCTCTACTTTGGGAATTCTAGTTGATCCACCAACTAAAATAACCTCATCAATATCACTAGGTTTTAATTTCGCATCCTGCAAAGCTTTTATACATGGCGCTTTTGTTCTATCAACTAATTTTTCAATAAGTTTTTCAAAAACAGTTCTTGTAATATTTAAATTTAAATGTTTTGGACCGGAGCTATCAGCAGTAATATATGGCAGATTTATATCTGTTTGAGTTTTAGATGAAAGTTCTTTTTTAGCCTGTTCTGCAGCCTCTTTTATTCTACCAAGAGCTTGAGGGTCTTTTGTTAAATCAATACCATTTTTATCTTTAAAATCATCTGCTATATAAGACACCAGAGCAGAATCAAAATCATCTCCCCCTAAATGTCCATCTCCATTAGTAGAGTTAACTTCAATTGATTTTTCACCATCAACATCCATGATATCTAAAATAGATATATCAAAAGTGCCCCCACCTAGATCATAAACAGCAACTTTTTGATCATTTTTCTTGTCAATTCCATATGCTAATGCTGCAGCAGTAGGCTCATTAATAATTCTTTTAACATCTAAACCTGCTATTTTTCCAGCATCTTTAGTGGCTTTACGCTGACTATCATTAAAATACGCAGGAACAGTAATAACTGCATCCGTAACCTTATCATTAAGATAGCTTTCTGCAGTTTGCTTAATAGATTGTAAAATCATAGCACTTATCTCAGGTGCAGAATACTTTTTATCCATTGCTTTAAAATTAACCTCACCTTTGGAACCTTTTTCTATTTTGTAAGGAAGATCTTTTTTCTCACTTGAGACTTCGGAAAATTTTCTACCTATAAACCTCTTTGCAGAAAATATTGTATTTTCAGGGTTTGTAGCTGCTTGACGCTTAGCTGTAGCTCCAGTAAGCCTTTCATCTTTAGTGAATGCAACAATCGATGGCATCGTACGGCTTCCTTCAGAGGTAGCAATTACCTCAGGGCTTGACCCATCCATTACCGCGACACAAGAATTTGTTGTACCTAAATCTATTCCAATAATTTTTGACATTATATATCTCCTAAATATTATAAAAACATGAACAATATGCAATTATTATACCTTTTAAAAAAACAAGACAAAATGTCAGCTTTTAATGGCAGAATGACGCCCCTTAAGGCTATTTTTTAGAAAATTGACTGAAAATCAACTTATTGTTTTTAGATTTCACAGTTATAAGCTTGTTATCTTTAAATACACCCTTTATAAATTTATTTGAAATTACATTCTCAATCTCATTTTGGATCAATCTCCTTAAAGGACGAGCGCCCCACTCCCTGTGAGAACCATCTTTAAGCAAGTACTCTTTCGCCGTTTTAGAAAACCTTAAGACATTATTTCTTTCTAATAGGTTATTTTTTAAATCCGACAACTGCAAGTCAATTATTTTAAACAAATCATCTTTATTTAAAGAATTAAACATAATAATCTCATCAATTCTATTCAGAAACTCTGGCAAAAAATACTTTTTGATTTCATTAAAAATATCATTTTTTTCATTTCTTTTATTTTTCTTGTTTGAAGAAAAGCCAATAGATGAAGACTCTACAGATTTAGTCCCAATATTTGAAGTCATTATTATTATACAATTATTAAAGTCCACTCTTCTTCCGTAACTATCTGTTAGCGTTCCTTCATCTAGAATCTGAAGTAATAAATTAAAGACATCTTTGTGAGCCTTTTCAATTTCATCAAATAAAACAACAGAGTATGGATTCCTTCTAACTTTCTCTGTCAATTGCCCTCCTTCTTCGTAGCCCACATAACCCGGAGGCGCACCTATAAGCCTAGAAACATTATATCTTTCCATATATTCAGACATGTCAATTTTTATAAATGACTGTGAGTTAGTAAACAGATATTTCGATAAAACTTTTGCCAACTCAGTTTTACCAATACCTGTTGGACCAAGAAACATAAAGGACCCAATAGGATGGTTTGGATTTTTCATTCCAGCTCGCGCTCTAATTATTGCCTGAGAGATTTTATCAATAGCTAAATCCTGACCTATAATCTTACATTTAAGTTCTTTAGGCATATTTAAAAGTCTTGTAGTTTCAGATTCAGCGACTTTAGAAAGAGGAATGCCTGTCATAGCAGAAACAACATCTTCAATATCTTCTTCAGATACAATAGGGTTAGAGTAATCATCATTAGGACGAGCATTATTATGTTCGTACTCTAATTTTAACTTCAATTTTCTTTCTTTATCTCTAACAGTAGCAGCTTTTTCAAATTTCTGATCGCCAATAGCTTTAGTTTTTTCTTGAGCAAGTTGAATTAACTTCTTTTCAAGCTTTATAATGCTAGCAGGAATATTTACATTACCCATGTGAATCTTAGATCCAGCCTCATCTAAGATATCTATTGCTTTATCAGGCAAAAATCGATCACTGATATATCTCTCACTAAGCTGAACACAAGCATTTATAGACTCTTCTGAATACTTAACATTATGATGAGACTCATATCTAGAAGATATACCCTTTAAAATATCTACAGCATCCTTAATTGATGGAGGGTTTATCAATATTTTCTGAAACCTACGCTCAAGAGCTCCATCTTTTTCTATATACTTTCTATATTCGTTTAAAGTTGTTGCACCAACTATCTGAATATCCCCTCTAGCTAAAGCAGGCTTAAACAAATTAGCTGCATCCATTGAACCTGCTGCACCCCCTGCACCAACTATAGTATGCAATTCATCTATAAAAACTATAATATCATTACTGTTCTCCAATTCTTGAATCATACCTTTTATTCTCTCTTCAAACTGCCCTCTATACTTAGTTCCAGCGACAAGACCAGGCATATCCAAAGCAACAACTCTTTGATCCCAAAGTAAACGGGGGACTTTTTTCTGTATAATTCTAAGTGCAAGTCCCTCAATGACAGCCGTCTTTCCAACACCCGGCTCTCCAATTAATACAGGATTATTTTTTTTTCTTCTTATTAATATTTGAGAAACTCTTTCAATTTCTGTATCTCTACCAATAATAGGATCTAACTTGCTTTCAAACGCAAGCTTAGATATATCTCTGCTAAATGAATCTAGCATTGGAGTTTTTGTTTTATTTTCTTTTGGTTGAATTGTCATTTTATTAAAATTTGATTCATTCGAATTTAATAAGATTTATTTAAAAAAAATCAAATATTTTTTATCAACATATTATTATGCTTGATTTCATATACTGAATCTGCAATTTTTTCAAACCTTCTATCGTGTGTTGCTATTATAAACTTTACATTTCTTGCTCTACTTATTTCTTTTATCTGCTTAAGAAGCATCTCACTGTTGTCGTCATCTAAATTACCGGTAGGTTCATCTGCCAAAACCATAAACGGGTCATTAATAATAGCCCTAGATATTGCAACCCTTTGCTTTTCTCCTCCAGAAAGCTCGCTAGGGTATGAATTTATTTTATTTTCAATATTAAAAGAATTCAGAAGCTTTTTAATTTTTTTACGTATATTTTTTTTACCCACACCCTTGATTAATAATGCTAATTCAATATTTTCGCATACAGTAAATTCTGGCAGCAAATAATCAAATTGAAAAATATAGCCAATCATCTCTTTTCTTAGCTTTAAATAATTAGTTTTACAATACTTCATTCCCTCTAAAAAAATATCTCCTTCATCAGGCACATCCAGTGTACCTAGCATATTTAAAAAAGTAGATTTACCAATGCCTGAAGGACCATATATAGCAACAATTTTTTCGCTAGATAATGAAAAATTCATATTCTCAAAAACAAGAGTTTCGTTTTTAGAACCCTGATTGTATTTTTTAGTAATATTGTTAGCCTTTAATTGCATTTAACTTTAGAACCTCAATATTGCATATATTGTTAGAAAAAGCTCTTTCAATTGAAAGATACAAAACAACGAAATTAAAGACTAGCGAAAAAACTACCACAGAATAAGATATATCAATACTATTTAAAATAGGTACAAATAAATTTATAATATCTAATTGAGCCATCAAATATGACAAAAACACTCCAAAAAGCATTCCCGTGAAACTTAACGAAAGCAAGGTAAGGATAAAAAGAACCTTTATTTTATTCGAATCCATACCTAAATAGCTAAGCATGGTAATTTGCTTCCTCTTTCTATGAAGTAATAAATTCACAAGTCCGTAAAAGTTGATACAAATGATAAAAATAATGATAAAACCAAACCCAGTATACAAGTATTTTTCAAACTTAATTGCTCTAAAAAAAAGAGGATAAAGATTTTCCCAAGACCTATAATCAATATCTGCTATATTGTTTCTTATATATTCTAAATCTGATCTAGAAAGATTCACAGGCAAAGACAAGTAACTTTTAGCGCTATGAAACAAATCTAAAGCCTTGGCATAGTCAATAAACACAAACTCATTTTCAAAATGGTCGATAGAGTTAATCTTTTCAAACACAAAGTTCTGATCAAGGTATCTGAAAGAATTTGATGAAGGAAATAGAACACCATCTAATGGAGATATTATACTTATAATGCTGCCTTTTTCAGGAAAGCCTAACTGATATGCTAAATCATCTCCAATAAAAATGCCTGAATCAATAAAGAATTCATCTTTATATAATCTTATTTTATTTTTTTCGATAAAAATATCAAAATCACTAATACCTAAGACCGTAACAACCTTATTATACTTTTTCCCACTAGGGTCATTGTAAACAAGCAATGCTTTTCTTTTAATTGTAAGACTCGATTTTTTGTTTAAATCTTTTAAATATTTTTTAATATTTAACAACTTATTATCTTCTTCATAATAAGAGCTACTCAAATATATTTGAGATTTTCCATAAATAGAGCTAATCTGATTAGAAACTTCATTTTCTATTGATTCAACAACGCTATAAGTCACAATTGGCACCATGGTTGAAATAACTGTTGCAAATAAAGGAAACAAAAGAGATGAATTAATCTTATTGTTAGAATTATTCTTAAAGATTATTCTTAAAAAATACTTAAACATTTAATCTCAATCTTCGCCCTAAAGAAGAAGCAATAAAAAAAAGGGAACAGCTTAGAAAAGTCGATAAAATTAAAAGCCCAAATAAATGTAAGGCATAATAAAAGTCTATACTACCTGTTAAATTAGAAATCAAATAAACATCTGATGTAATCTGGAAAAATTGATATTTATTTTGAATCAAAACAACAAAAATAGCTAACAAGAATCCAATAAAAAAAGATATCAAAGATGACATCATAGCAATCATTAAAAATATTAAAAATATATTCGAAAAACTCATTCCCATTAACATTAAAAGCTTTATCTGGTTTTTTTTAGACTCTACAATCAGAGAAGAAGAAGAGACAATATTCAGCAAACATATTAGTATTAAAAAAAATACTATTAGAAAAATTGAATCAAATATATCATCTAAAGACTTATAAAGACCGGCGTACCTATCGTCGGAGGTTATGATTTGAAAATCATCACCAAACTCATTTAACAGCTTTTTTTTAACTAAAATTTGATTACTTCTATCTATTAAATTAAATTTAATTAAACTAACATTCAAATGGCCGAAAAGGTGCTTGTAAGAAACAGTATCTAGCTGGATAAAATGATTATCTAAGTCATTTATGCCAAAAGAAAAGGTATTTATAATTTTAGGATTTATGATTTTTCCAATAACTGGCCTTGAAGGATTAAAAGAATCAATATTAAATAAAAACACAGAATCTCCTATTGAAACATTTAAATTCTGACCAATATTCTTACCTAGAATAATTTGATTAGACGAGCTTAAAAACACATCCCGTAAACTAAAAAAATTTTCAAATGAATTCTTTTCACCTTTTATTATAGAAGAGGCAATAACTCCTTCAGCATAATCTCCAGCTCTTGCAACTGCATAACTTCTAGATTGAAATTGATAATCATAGGATAAATTCTGAGACTTTAAAAATCTTGCAATATTATTTGATACATCTAATTCTATAGGTGAATTATTTTTTTTTGAAATTTCTATATGTCCGTCTAACTCAACAAACTTTGACTTTAAATTTTTTTTATAGCCATTACCTAAAGATTCTATTATGATTATAGAAAAAATACTCGAAGCCAATCCAAATACTGCTAAAAAAAAAGTCTTTCTTACAAAACCTAAAGTAGCATTAGAATCTTTATGAAATATAAATCTAATAACAATCTTTAAAAGCAGCTTAATCAATTTTATATATTTCGCATCGATGGAAAAAATATTACATCTTTTATACTAGATTGCTCTAAAAAAAACATAACAAGCCTATCAATCCCGATTCCTACACCACCAGTAGGTGGCATTCCTGCCTCTAAAGCCTCGATAAAATCTTGATCTAAAACTTGAGCTTCATCATCTCCTTTATTTGATAGATCTTGTTGAGAGATGAGTCTTGATTTCTGCTCAAAAGGATCGTTTAACTCTGAAAATGAATTTGCTATTTCAACACCAGATATAAATAGTTCAAATCTTTCTACATAATTCTGACTTTCATCATTCCTTTTAAATCTGGCTAAAGGAGAAATTTCTACAGGATAATCAATAACAAAAGTAGGATGAATTAATTCTGGCTCAACAATTTGAGAAAACACCTTTTCGATAATTTTACCTCTACTCTTGTGTTTATCAATATCAATATTATTTTTACTTGCAATCTCGATTAGTTTTTTAAGATCTAATTCGATAATATTTACTCCTAAGAATTCAACAAACAAATCTTTCATAGAAATAACATTAAATTTTTTAGATATATCGATCTCATATCCATTGAATGAAAATTTATTTTTATTAAGATTAGATGATATTTTTTTAAACATAGACTCAGTTATCTCTATCATGTCATTTAAATCAGAATACGCTTGATAAAATTCAAGCATCGTAAATTCAGGATTATGATTTCTATCCATACCTTCGTTTCTGAAATTCTTACCAATTTCATAAACTTTATCTATACCTCCAATAATCAAACGCTTTAAATATAACTCACTGGCAATTCTAAGATATAATTTCTGATCTAACGTATTATGAAAAGTCGTAAAAGGTCTCGCATTAGCGCCTCCGTAAATTGGCTGAAGAACAGGAGTATCAACTTCTAAAAAATTTCTAGAATCAAGAAATTTTCTAATAGAAGCAATTATGCTAGACCTTAGCCTGAAAACTTCTTTTATGCTTGGGTTTGTAATTAAGTCTAAATGTCTTTTTCTATACCTTTGCTCTTTGTCTTCAAATGAAAAAAATGTCTTACCATCTTTTTCTTTCAAGTTTGGCAATGGTCGTATATTTTTAGCTAAAATAAATAAATCTTCAGCATTTACTGATATCTCTTTAGTCTTAGTATAAAAAACAATACCTGAGATTCCAACAATATCTCCAATATCTAAATTCCTTACTATAGAATCATATACATTTTCAGGCAATCTATCTGACTTAGTGTAAATCTGTATTTTATTTTTAGAACCCTGTATATGAACAAATGAAGCTTTTCCCATTTTTCTTAATGAAACTATCCTACCTGCAATTTTAATATCTTTACCAAGATACTTATTTTGCTGTTCTAAAATTTGGCCGATATTACATGTCTGTTTAAAATTATAAGGAAACGTTTCAATCTTAGATTTTTTTATTTTACCAAGCTTATCTAACCTTGCATTAATTAAATCATTTAAATTTTTATTATCACTCACTATTTTTCTCCATATTATTAATTAAATAATCTTTAATAAAGTCATCTATATCTCCATCCATTACATTTCCAGTATTTGAAGTTTGAATATTTGTCCTATGATCTTTGACTAAATTATAAGGATGAAAAATATAAGACCTAATTTGACTACCCCATGCAATTTCTTTTTTATTATCTTTTAAGTCTTTAATTGTTGAATTTTGTTCTTCTAATGACTTTTGATATAATTTTGATTTAAGCATTTTTATTGCTGTATTTTTATTTTTAAGTTGACTTCTTTGACTTTGACATTGAACTGTAATTCCAGTAGGTATATGTTTAATTCTAACTGCAGAATCTGTTTTATTTACATGCTGGCCTCCTGCACCGCTTGCTCTATATGTATCTATTCTTATATCTTTATCACTTATTTCTATATTATGCTCATCTTCAATTACAGGGCACACAAAAACAGATGCAAATGAAGTGTGTCTTTTTCCGTTACTGTCAAAAGGAGATATTCTGACAAGCCTATGAACACCTGTTTCAGACTTTAAATAGCCATAAGCAAAGTCTCCTTTAACTTCAATGCTAACATCCTTTATTCCCGCATCCTCGCATTGCTGATAATCTAAAATCTCATATTTAAAACTCTTTCGCTCAATCCACCTAAAATACATTCTAAATAGCATTTCTGCCCAATCTTGTGATTCTGTTCCTCCAGCTCCTGGATGTATAGATATTATAGCATTACTACTATCGTCTTTATTATTAAGAATACTTCTTATTTCAAAATTATCTACCATTAAACAAAATTCACTTAAAATATCTAAATAATCTTGATCAATGATATCATCTTCAATAAGCTCAATACATATATTAAGCTCTTGATGTTTATAATCTAATGCGATTAATAAGTCTGACTTTTGCCTTAATTGACTTATTTTTTTTAAAGTTTTTTTAGCTTCTGAAGAATTGTCCCAAAATCCTTGACAGGAAGTTTTTAATTCTAGTTCATCTATTTGTCTTTTTATGGAAGCAGAGTCAAAGATGCCCCCTTATAGATAAATATCTATTAATAACATTCTTAGAATTTTCTTTATATTGATTACAGTCCATATAAAACACATTTACTATACATTAAATTAACTCTTAATATAGTTACGTAAAACATTAATTCCTCTACGGGTTTCCAAAACATCATGAACTCTTAGAATATCTGCCCCGTTAAGATAAGATATACTGTTCATAACAACCGACTCTAAGAGCCTATTATTTGCAGAAATTGTATTTTCGATACTTAAAAATGATTTTCTAGATAGACCTATTAGAACTTTGTAACCTAATTTTTTTATTCTATGAATATTTTTAATTATCAAATAATTATCAAGTGCTCCCTTAGCAAATCCTATCCCTGGATCAAGAATAATATTTTTGTCTAAAATACCAAACTTTTTAGCCTCAGCTACTCTTTCGTCAAAGAAAGAAAGGATATTATCAATCAAAGAATCATACTTAATATATTTCTGCATGTCAACAGGGGTTCCTCTCATATGCATTAAAACAATTGGAATATTATAATTAGATACTAATTCAAACATTCCCTTTTTATATCTTCCTGCAAAAATATCATTAACCATTTTATACCCATTTTCAATCGCATATTCAGCAACCTTTGGCTTATATGTATCAATGGAAAATATTTTAGAATTACAATTTTTTTTAACTATATCATCAATAGTGGCAATTCTATCAATTTCCTGTTCAAAAGAAATAGGCTTAGATGCTGGTCTTGAAGATTCGCCTCCAACATCAATTATATCTGAATCAGATATATGATCGAATGATTTTTTTACTAATTCATAATTTCGGAGCCTATCAATATCTCCATCATAAAAGGAGTCCGGGGTAAGATTCAGGATTCCCATTATTTGAACCTTTTTCATATCTTTTACAAAATTATAATCTATTTTTGCTCTGACGACCTTCTTTTACGCTTAGTCGATTTCAGAGAATCTGATTCTGCTGTGGTTGAAAAATCACCTTGTTCAATAATTTGTTTCATTTCATCACCTGTTATCGTCTCTTTTTCAAGTAATGCTTTAGCGATATTATGAAGATCTTTTAAATTTTCTTTTAAAATACAATCAGCATTTTTTTCTGCTTTCTTTATAAAATTTGTAACCTCTTTATCAATTAAAGATGAAAGGTCATCGCTATAATCTCGACCGTAAGATATCTCTCTACCTAAAAAAACATCATCTGAACCTGTTTTGAAATACATAGGGCCTATACTATCGCTCATTCCCCATTGAGTAACCATATTTTTAGCCAAATTTGTTGCAACAGATATATCATTGCTAGCACCAGTAGTAGTATCATTAAAAATTAACTTTTCAGCAGACCTTCCACCCATGAGAATATCAAGCCTTCCCATCAAATAGCCTTTAGAGTAGTTGTGCTTATCTTCACTTGGAAGCTGAGCTGTTAAACCTAAGGCTCTTCCTCTTGGTATAATAGTGACTTTATGAACTGGGTCAGAATTTTTAGTATATTCCGCAACTAAAGCATGCCCCGCCTCATGATATGCTGTAATTTTTCTTTCATGCTCAGGCATTATCATACTTTTTCTTTCAACCCCCATCATTATTTTATCTTTAGCTTCGTCGAAATCAATCATTGATACTTTCTTTCTATTTTTTCTAGCAGCGTGTAAAGCTGCCTCATTTACTAAATTCTCTAAATCTGCACCAACTAAACCAGGGGTACTTTTAGCGACAACCCCTAAATCAACAGTTTTATCAATAGGAATTTTTTTTGAATGAATCTTTAAAATACCTTCGCGACCTTTCATATCAGGTACATCTACAATAATTTGACGATCAAATCTACCAGGTCTAAGCAAAGCTTTATCTAAAACATCTGGTCGATTAGTTGCTGCAAGCAATATAACATTTTCATCAGTACCAAACCCATCCATTTCAACTAATATTTGATTTAAAGTTTGTTCTCTCTCATCATGCCCCCCTCCTAAGCCTGCACCTCTATGTCTTCCAACAGCATCTATTTCATCTATAAAAATAATACTTGGAGAATTTCTCTTTGCCTGAGAAAACAAATCTCTAACCCTGCTAGCGCCTATACCTACAAACATTTCCACAAATTCAGCGCCACTTATACTAAAAAATGGCACACCGGCTTCACCAGAAACAGCTTTAGCAAGAAGTGTTTTACCAGTGCCTGGAGAACCAAGCAATAAAGCACCTTTGGGAATTTTGGCTCCAATCTTATTATACTTTCGTGGATTTTTTAAAAAACCTACAATCTCTTGAAGCTCAAACTTAGCCTCATCACATCCTGCGACATTATCAAAAGTTGTAATAGGCTTATCAGCAGAAACTATTCGAGCCTTACTCTTTGCAAAATTAAATATACCTGATTGACCACCTCCCCCTTGCATTCTTCTCATTATAAAAAACCAGAAGAATATTATTAAAAGCCAAGGAGCAAAACTCATAAAATAATCAAAAAATCCTGGAGTTCTAGGCTTAAAAGTAAGTATGTTAACCATCCTATCTTCATACTTAGTTATATCAGGCAATGTTATGGAAAACCTTTGTCCATCTTTAGTCTCTCCTAGACAATCAGACTCTTCTGTACCTGTGCAAACTATTTCTTTAATATTATTGCTTTCTAGCTGAGAATTGAACTGCCTAAAATCATATTTTTTAACTGAACTTTCATTTACAAATACGTTCATAATTGAAACTATAACGACAACCAATAACATCCAAAGAAGAAAATTATTTTTATTATTAAAATCAATACCTTTTATCTTTTTTTTATTTTTTTTCATAAGCTTCTCTAATAAAATTAAACGACCTCGAAAACATCTTTTAAATTTCTATATCTTTCATCGTAATCTAAGCCGTATCCAACCACAAATTCATTTCTTAATTTATACCCATACCACAACAATTTATATTTTTTTTTATTTTCATTTCTTAAAAAAAGTGTAGCCACTTTAATTGTTTTAGGGTTTCTTTTTTTAAAATCATCAATAACTTTTTTTATAGTCTTACCTGTATCAACTATATCTTCTAATATTAAAACATCTTTATTGAATAAATCTACTTTAGTGTCGTATTTATAATTGACTTTTCCACTAGATTTCTTCTTACCCATATAAGAAGAACATGATATCGTGTCAAGTATAAAATCAAATGATATTCCATTAATAATATCCATCATAAAAAGCAAAGCACCGTTCATAATGCCTACCAAAACCAAATCTTTATCTTTATATTCACTATTAATTAAATCTACTAATTCTTTGTTTTTCTTAATTATATCGTTATGGTCTAAAAGTTTTTTCATATTAACTTTCATTAATTATTCACTCCAATCAATTAGAATACTTCTATTTTCCCCAAGCAATAAATTATTTATAAACAATCCAGGAATCCAAAGAATAGATCCTTCTGAATTTTCTATAATAGGATAAGTATTTTTTTTAAACAACGGAATTTTATTATCAATAAAAATATCACTTACTTTCTTATGAAAGCCGTCACTTAATTCAACCTTATCTCCATAAATCCATGAACGTAAATATACACCATTATCTATTATTTTTTTATCAATAAAACATTTTGATTTATCCATAGGGATATAATCTTCTTTATAAGTCAAAAAAATTCTGCCAATGCCCCATTTTACACTACAATCCTTTATTTGAATACGCTTACTATTCAAATTATCAATATCAACAGGATTATATAAAATAATAACACCTCTATCTTTTTGAACATAATATTTATTTAGCAATTTAAATTTAGATCCAGCCTTTGATTTTAAAATAAAATTACGAAGCTGATTCCAAAATTTTTTATTTGCCTTATAATTTTTTATACCTGTTATTTTTTTTAACAATGACTGAAAAAACAACTTAAAATACAAATTGTCATAAATATTAAACCATTCACAATCAACAACAGTATATAAACTATTTTTTTCAACAATATATCTATCGATACTTATATCAATATCTTTCTTCGCTTGTTTAAACATCGCAATACTTTTTTTATGTATATTTTTAATCTTATTAAATAAAAACTGATCTTTTTTTAAAAAGGGAATGATGCATTTTCTTACTTTGTTTCTTTTGAAAACATAATCATTGTTTGAGGGGTCACTAAAATAGCTTACAGAGTTGTTTTTGACATATGCTTTGATGCTATTTTTATCAAATTTCAACAAAGGTCTTCTAATTTTCCCCAATTCAAATCTAATGCCAAGCATTGATACAAAATCACTTCCATTAATAAAATTCATAGCAATAGTTTCTATTTGATCATCATAATGATGTGCAGTAAAAGTCAAATCTATATCATTCTCTTTTTCAATCAAAGATAGAAAATCGTACCTAATTAATCTAGCTTTTGACTCAAAATTTTCATGAGCATCAACATTTACGCTCTTAATATTTTTAAAAATAGTCTCTGGCAACGACATCATGTGAGCTTGGACATTATTGGAATAAGGGCTAGTGTTATAATTAACGTATGTCAAATATATATCGAGATTCAACTCAGATTTAAGTTTTAAAATTAAATTTAAAAGACAAGAACTATCCATTCCTCCTGAGTAGGATATCTGAATTTTAATTCTATCACTTGTTTCGAGATTTGATTCTATTCGGTATTTAGATACGACTTCTCTAACAGTATCTAACATTTACACTTCGTCAAAAAAATATGGCCTCAAGCATTGAATTTTATCTTCATAGGAATTAGGATAAAGAAACCATTCAGTAATAGAAATAGAACTTAATAGCGAATTTCCATCCTGAGGGGTAAAACAAAATCCTGTGATTTCAGTTCCATTTTTAACATTTAACGTAGGACGAGATATAACAGCCTGGTTCAAAATTCTACCAAAATGGCCATGATCTCTACCAAAAGAAAAAACTTCATTAGAAGTAATTTTATCTGTTATAGACATTCTATCGTTAGCATTTATTTTATCTATTATTTTATTTAATGAAGTCGGCTCTTTAACCTTCAAATAAAACTGCAATATATGCATATACTGAGAATTGACCTTCATAGCTGATGAAAATAAATTCAATTTTTGACCTATAGTTTTAAAAAGTAAATGAGCATCTCTAGCATGATGAGTTCCAAATTCAGAATCCCCGTGAGAACCAACTGATGGACTTGGAATAAAGCCTTTTGTCTGACTGACGTCATTGGCTCTTCTTATCAAATTAAATCTACCTTCAACAAGATTGTCTGGGCTATCGTAAGTAGCCAAAGTTTGAACTATAGATGAAAGATTATGAGTATTGCATGAAACCACCTGAACAAACTTATCTTCTCCATAAGTTAAGGCTGAATCATTAATGCCACGAGCATACATTTTTCCAAAACCAAATTCACTGCCCTGAGCAACAAAACCTAAAGTTTCATTAACAAATTTTTGGTAATACTTCTTTTTATTTTTATGCCCAAATCCTTTAGGAGTGCAATCAATGACTACAGAAGCCCTTTTTATTGCTTCTTCTGTATCAAAAGAAGGCTTCATATCTAAATCAATAAAACCTTTAAATTTTTCTGCATGCGTAGTTAGCTTCGCGCCCCTAGAAAGAAGACTTTTAACCTTAGATCTGTCTGTTGTTAATGGTGTATTCTTATGGAAACTAACTCCATCAATACCTAATTCTTCTTTCAAATTACAAAATAAACCAATAAGCGGCTCTCCAATTGTTCCTGTGCCAACAATATGAACTATTTTTTTAGACATTCAATCTCCTTTAATTAGTAATTATAATCAACATTATCCATTAGGAACTTTGATAAATTATCAATACCATGAGCTTTTTCAAAAGATAATTGCTCATCAGCCTCTGTACCATTCGTTAAAATGTCCTCAACACTAGAAATAACATCTAGATTCCCAAACTCTTCTAAAGATGAGCGTATACTCTCTAGCATCTTGTATACATAATCTTTTAATAACAGAATTTGACCATCATAGCAATCCGTTAATTTTGAATTAAATCCAAATCTGGTGGACTTCCAAAAAGCATCATTTAAAATCTCATAGTTCATATCTTCAATATTTTTATTTATTCTAACTTTTTGATCATACGAATGAACAAGAGCCTGAGTTAACGCAACAATCATTTTAGTTTTTTTCAATGATCTCTGCACGTCACATATTCTATATTCTATAGTTCCATAATCTAAATGTGGTCTAATTTTCCACCATATCTGCCTACTTTTTTCTATGGACTTTGTCTTAATTAATTGATTCACTAAACTAATATAACTTTCAAAAGAATCAATCTTAACAGGAATATTCGTTCTTGGAAAAGCACCAAACTGCATACTTCTAGATGATTTAAAACCTGTATTTACTCCTTCAAAGAAAGGAGAGTTTGTGCTAATTGCCAACAAAGCAGGTATCCACCTTCTTGTTGCATTTGTTATTTTAATTGCTCTATCAGGATTATCAACTGAAACATGTACATGCGTAGAAAAAGTTATATTACGCTTTGCATAATATCTAAGTTGATCTGAAACCCAATTATATGAGTCATTAGATACAAACTTTTGATCTAAAGACATAGCTTTTGGATGAGTTCCACTAATGCCTATTTTAAAACCTTCTTTTAATCCTATCTTCCTTAATTCATTCCTTTGATTTGATAAAAAAACAATAGCTTCACTTGCATCTCTACAAACCGGGGTATTTGTCTCAATTTCAGATAATAGTAATTCATAAGAATATCTTTCTCTATCAGGAACTGATTCCATTATCTCATTAGCTTTATTTATAAGTGATCCAGTATTAGGAGAACAAATCATTAATTCTTCTTCTACTCCAACACTGTAATTTCTTTTTTGACTATATATTTTTCTATATTTATCTAAATCTATCATATCACAGAAGTCTCACTCCATTCACCAAAAACTTTTTTCATAGATTCAACAATCTCTCCTAATGTTGCGCCTAGCTTAGAAGCCTCTATTATAATAGGTATTAAATTAATATCTTTATCACAACACAAAGATATTTCTTTCAATTTTTGCTCTACTAATTGAGAATTTCTTGAATTACGTAAATTATTTATTCTTGAAATCTGTTCATCTTCAACCTCTTTTCTTATTTTTAATATTGGAATGTCAATAGATTCATCATCATTAATAAATTCATTAACACCTACTATAATTCTATCTTTTGAATCTACATTTTTTTGGTATGTCATAGATGATGCTGCAATCTCTTTTTGAAAATATCCAGATTCAATACAATCTACAACACCACCCAATTCATCAACCTCATTAAAATAATCATATGCCTCTCTCTCTATTCTCTTAGTTAGATTTTCAATATACCATGAACCTCCAAGAGGATCGACAACATTTGCTACACCACTTTCATAAGCTATTACCTGCTGAGTCCTCAATGCTATTTCTGCTGCTTTTTGTGACGGTAAAGCTAATGTCTCATCCATAGAATTAGTATGTAAAGATTGAGTACCGCCCAAAACACCCGCTAATGCCTGTAAAGAAGTTCTAACTATATTATTTTCAGGCTGCTGAGCTGTCAAGGAAAACCCTGCTGTCTGAGTATGAAAACGAAGCTTTAAAGATCTCTCATTCTTTGCATTATATTTTTCTTTTAAAGTTTTAGCCCAGATTTTTCTTGCAGCCCTAAACTTAGCAATTTCTTCAAAAAAGTCTAAATGCGAATTAAAAAAAAATGAAATTTTTGGAGCTATATCGTCTACATCTATACCTTTTTTAATAGCATAATCAAGATATGTAAACCCATTCTTTAGAGTGAACGCTAACTCTTGTATTGCAGAAGAACCTGCTTCCCTTATGTGGTAACCGCTAACTGAAACTGGATTATATTTTGGCATATATTTATTACAATACTCAAATAAATCTACAATAAGTCTTATTGATGGTTCAGGAGGATAAATCCACTCTTTCTGAGCAATATATTCTTTTAATATATCATTTTGAAGAGTTCCGCGCAATATTGATAAATCGATATTTTTTTTCTCAGCTAATGCAACATAAAAAGCAAACAAAATTACTGCAGGGCCATTTATTGTCATAGAAACACTTGTCTTAGATAAATCAATATCTTTAAATAAAATTTCAAAATCTTCTAGAGTAGATACAGAAACGCCACAATGACCAATCTCACCTTTTGATAATTTATGATCACAATCATATCCCATTAAAGTAGGCATATCAAAAGCAACTGATAGACCTGTTTGTCCCTGCTTTAATAGATACTTAAATCTTTTATTAGTCTCAGATGGAGAACCAAACCCTGAAAACTGCCTCATAGTCCACAACTTAGACCTATATAAATTTGAATGAATGCTTCTAGTGTACGGGTATTGCCCTGGGAAGCCTAAATCTTTTTTGTAGCTATCATCAATATTTTCTGGAAAATAAGATAAATCTACTTCTTCATTAGATGCGCTTTTAAAGCTATAATTTCTTTTTTCTTTTTTTGACTCCTTGCTAAGCCATTCCTTGATTTCTTTATTTTTTTTCATTTTTTTTCATTTTTTTAATCTTATCAGCAATATTCTCTATACATAAACCGCAATCTTCAAGCAATTCTTTACGTGAGCCCTGAGATACAAATTCATCGTCAATGCCTATAACTTCAATATTACCAGCATATTTTTTTGAATTCAAATATCCACTAACAAATGATCCAAACCCCCCAATAGAAACTCCTTCCTCAATAGTGATAACATTATCATACGATTCTATAATCTCATCTATCATTTCATAATCAATTGGTTTTATATATCTGCAGTTAATTATTGTTGGATTATAATCAATATAACTACACAAATAATTATAATTACTTAAAACTAAATCGACCATACTCCCAACCGCTAAAATAACACTTTTATCACCTTTTTTCAATAATTCCCATTTACCTACCTTAATTAGTTTTTGATTATTTTTTTCATTATAAGTAATACAACTACCTTTTGGATAACGCACAACAAAACTTTTCTTAATTTTAACAGCTGTATAGAGAAGGTTTCTAAGCTCATCACCATCTTTAGGAGCCGCAATAATCACTCCTGGCATAGATATAAACATATTGATGTCATACAAACCATGATGAGTAGGACCATCTTCACCAACAATACCTGAACGATCGAGACATAGAATAAAAGGCAGCTCCTGCAACAATAAATCATGAATAATATTATCATATGCTCTTTGAGAGAAAGTTGAATAAAGAGCTATTATTGGAAGCGTATTAGCTGCAGATAATCCAGATGCATATGCCAAAGCATGACCTTCAGCAATACCTACATCTATAATTCTATGAGAAAATTTTTCTGAAAATTCCCTTAAGCCTGTACCAATCTCCATAGCAGCAGTAATGCATATAAAGTCATTATCTTTCGCTAGACTAAGAACACTTTTTCCGAAGACATCAGAATAATTTAAAGATTTTAATTTTTTATTACTCTGTTTTCCTGAAAGGCTATAATATTTTATTGAATCTGATTCAGCATTTTTACTACTTTTACCCTTTTTTGTTAAAACATGAATCAATACTGGTGAATCAATTTTTTTTACATTTTCAAAAATCTTAATCATAGACTTAATATCATGACCATCTATGGGCCCTATATACCTTAGCCCAAGTTCTTCAAAGAGCCCTCCAGGGGTTAAAAAACTCTTCAAACTTTCTTCTGATTTTTTTAAAATTGTTTTTACTCTATTTTTTAAAAAAGGTATTTTGCCAACAATGTTCCAAATCTTGTTTCTAAGTAAATTATACGAAGGATTTGTTATAATTTTACTTAAATATCTTGACAATGCACCAACACTATCTGATATTGACTTACTGTTGTCGTTTAAAATAATACATAATTGAGTCTTATGATATCCAAGATTATTTATTGCCTCATAAGATAATCCTCCCGTCATCGCACCATCTCCTATAATCGCAACAACTTTATGATCAAGGAAGTTCTTATCTCTTGAATGAGCAAAACCTAATGCTGCTGATATAGAGGTGCTAGAATGACCTGCTCCATAACAATCATATTCACTCTCAGATATTTTCAAAAAACCACTAATTCCATCCTTTTTCCTAATGGTATTAAAAACATCTTTTCTTCCTGTTAAAATTTTATGAGAATATGCTTGATGACCTACGTCCCAAATCAATTTATCTTTTGGCGTATCATATACATAATGAAGAGCTATAGTTAAGTCAACAACACCCAATGGAGATGAATAGTGTCCTCCATTTTCTTTTACAGTCTTCTTTATCAAATCAGATATTTCTAATGACAGCTTTCCTAAATCATCTATTGAAACATCTTTTAAATCTTTAGGAGAGTTTATTAAGTCTAAAATATTATCTTTTTTCATAATAAAATTTATCTAAAAAATATTTATGTAATCTCACATCTCCATTTAATTCAGGGTGAAATGAGCACGCCAAGTGATTATTATCCTCAATTATAACAGGCTCATTTTCATAGATATAATCTATCTTAAGATTCTTTTCAAAACTAACAACTTTTGGCGCTCTAATAAAAATAGCATCAAAATTATTAATTTTAAAATTTTTTAAATTAACATTATCATGAAATGAGGATATTTGAGACCCCCAAGAATTCCTAGAAACAGTAAAATCCATTAATGCTAAAGGATTAATATTATAGCCAAGATTTTTTGTTTTAGACAACATTATCATACCGGCGCATGTGCCAAAAATTGAATAACGCTTAGCATATTTAAGTATCGGTTCTCTAAGTGAAAATCTATCTAAAAGCATAGATAAAACTGTCGATTCACCTCCTGGTATAATTAAGGAATTTGTTAAACGTAAATCAAAAACATTCTTGACATATGTACTTTCAACTCCAATTTTATTTAAGATACTTTTATGTTTCTGAAAATCACCTTGAAGAGCAAGAACTCCTACCATCCTCGTTCCTGAAACATTTGTTCCTTAGGAATATCTGCAATATCAAGTCCTTTCATTGCGTCTTTAAGTTTTTTAGATGCCTCCATTAAAATTTTAGGATTATCAAAATTTGTTGTAGCATCTACTACAGCTTTTGCTCTATTTTCAGGGTCTTTTGATTTAAATATACCTGAACCAACAAAAACTGATTCAGCTCCTAACTGCATCATTAAAGAAGCATCTGCAGGAGTAGCTATGCCTCCAGCACTAAAATTAGGAACAGGAAGCTTTTGGATTTTCTTTGCTTGCTCAACCAGGCTAACAGGAACTTTGACATCTTTAGAATAATCAGACATAGCCACAGAATCCATTTCTAAAAGATTCCTTAATTCAGTCATTATTGTACGCATATGCTTTACTGCTTCTACAATATTCCCAGAACCTGCTTCACCTTTAGTTCTTATCATAGCGGCTCCCTCATTTATCCTTCGAAGAGCCTCTCCTAAATTTCTAGCTCCACATACAAAAGGAATTTTAAAATTATTTTTATCTACGTGAAAAGCATTATCTGCAGGAGTTAAAACCTCACTCTCATCAATAAAATCTACCTCTAACTCCTCTAATATTTGAGCTTCTGCAAAATGACCAATTCTACACTTAGCCATCACCGGTATTGAAACTGTTTTTTTAATATCTATAATCATCTGAGGGTTTGACATTCTTGCTATACCTCCATCTTTCCTTATATCTGATGGAATCCGCTCTAAAGCCATTACCGCAACAGCTCCTGCATTTTCTGCTATCTTAGCTTGCTCAGGATTGGTTACATCCATTATAACTCCACCCTTAAGCATTTCAGCTAAACCAACTTTTATTTTAAAATTATTTTTTTCCATATTTATTCTCTTATTTTTTTTATTTTTTCTGCAACATCTTTTATCAAATAATCAGGAGTTGAAGCTCCTGCGCTTATACCAACAGAAGACACATTTCTAAACCATCCATTTTTAATTTCATCAGCACACCTTACTTGATAAGTTCTGCTATTTATAGTTTTAGATAGTTTCGCGAGTCTTTTTGAGTTAGCACTTGTAAAAGAGCCTATTATAATAACAACATCATACTTCGTTGCAAGCTCTTTTATCTGTTCATGGTTTCTTTTAGTAGGAAAACAAATAGTATTCACAAACCTCAAATCATAAACTTTAGTCATTAATATATTTATTATCATTTGAACATTTTCAATCATTTGAGTGCTTTGAGTTACAACACCTGCTTTTTTTAATCCTGCTTTACTCAATTTTTTTGCTTCATCTGGATTAGCAATTATAATAGCCTTATCTACCTGCGCTGCAATTCCCATAACCTCATCATGTCCATGATCACCAATAATTATAATTCTACGACCCTCATTATCTAATTTCTTAACCTCTCTATGAATCTCATGAACAAGTGGACAAGTTGCATCTATAATATCCTTACCTTCTTTTTTTGCTTTTTCCCAAACCTTTGGCTTTGTACCATGCGCTCTAAATAATATTTTTTTATTTTTAGGAACATCTTCCAGCCTTTCAACAACTTTTGCTCCTGCCGCACTTAGGTCCTTAACCACACTTTCATTATGAACAATATCTCCCAGCATATAAACATGGTCAAATTTTTGAGCCGTATCATAAGCAAGATTAACAGCATCTCTTACACCAAAACAGTACCCTGCGTCTTTAGCAATCACAACTTTCATAGCTTGACCTTAGGTAAAGTTATACCAATCTGTTTTTGATATTTTCCAGATCTATCTTTATAGCTAAACTCGCATTCCTCATCAGACTCAAAAAATAAGACCTGACACAATCCTTCGTTAGAATATATTTTAGCAGGCAAAGGTGTTGTATTAGAGATTTCCAACGTGACATGACCCTCCCATTCTGGCTCAAAAGGAGTAACATTAACTATAATTCCGCACCTTGCATATGTAGATTTACCTACACATAAAGTTAGAATATTTTTAGGGATCTTGAAATACTCAACACTTCTTGCAAGAGCAAAACTATTTGCAGGAACGATACACACATCACCTTTATATCTTACAAATGATTTTTCATCAAAATTTTTAGGATCAATAATGCTATTATTTATATTAGTGAAAATTTTATACTCATTAGAAACCCTAAGATCATAGCCATAAGAAGAAACTCCGTAAGATATAACTTTTGAAGACACTTGGTCATCTGAAAAAGGAACAATCATATCATTTTTAGTTGACATCTTTTTTATCCATCTATCGCTTTTAATTGCCATTTAAAATCCTATTATTCAATTCATTTACAATTTTAGAAATTACTTTATCAAAATCAACGGTTTTTATTTTAGCTCCAGAAGCTAAAGGATGCCCTCCCCCTTCAAACTTCTCAGCAATATCGTTAATTATATACTTCCCTCTAGATCTTAAGTTCATCTTATAGTAATCTGTTTTTAATTCAGTAAGAACAAAAGACACCTCAACTCCTTTAATTGATCTCAAAAACTCACTCAATCCATCGGTGTCAGATAAATTAGCGTTGCATTGCTCTAAATATTCCTTACTAATAACAACATAACACACCTTTTTATTACATTCATATTTTAACTTATTAATAACTAAACTTAAAAGCTTGATTTGACCATAAGTTTTATTCTCATAGACATTTTGATATATTTGGTTCGGAATTACACCGGCACTAAGCAATTGAGATGCTATTTGATGAGTTTTGGGATTTGTATTTGAATATCTAAAAGAGCCTGTATCTGTTATAATTGCAGCATATAAAGCATTTGCAACTTTTATATCATTTAAAGATGACGTATTATATTTATTCAAATATTCCCAAACCATGTAACCAGTTGCAGGTGCTTTTAAATCTATATATTCAAAACTAAAAAATGATTCATTCCGTGATTCATGGTGATCAATATTAATCTTATTTTTACATGATTTAATTAGCGGAAATATTTCCTTTAATCTTCTATAATCTCCTATATCAAAAATTATTGCTAAATCTATAGAATTCAACCATTCATCAAATTTAGAATCATATAAATTGATAATATTTTCAGGGTCAATAAAATTATACTTAGAAGACATTCTAGAGCAATTAATTATTTTACAATCTTTACCCATACCTTTTAAATAATAATAAAAAGCTATCTCTGAACCTAGACCATCACAATCAGGATTCTCATGCGTAGATAATAAGATTTTATCTGATTCCTGTATTTTATGATTTATATGTTCACTATCTTGCATTTTTAAATAAAAAGAGCAGTTAGGGCTATAATCTTTGAATTTTTCATTATATATAATGCTGTTTTTACTAAAAAGCAATCGGAATTTGAATCATTACCATTTGCATCAATAGCTATTAAATCAACAGCACATAATATGTTTTTATACATTTTATTATTTCCTATAAAAAAATTAAGTTAATTATAACAAAGCAAGGAACCAATATTAATATAGACCAAACCATGTAGCCAAAAAAACTTGGCATTTTAACCCCATTTTCCTCAGCAATAGACTTGACCATAAAATTAGGTGCATTGCCTATATATGTATTTGCACCCATAAAAACAGCTCCAAGAGAAATTGCTAGCAGTTTTGAGTTTAAAATAGGATTACTAGAAATCGCACTTTGAAAAGCATTAACATCAAATGAGCTCATAGCTTTAGATAGGCCGGCTGCCTCAAAAAAGACAAGATAAGTAGGTGCATTGTCAAGAAAAGAAGATAAGACTCCTGTGAGCCAAAAATATAAAGAGTATGACATATCAGAAAAAAAACTTTGATTATTATTAAGAATCACTAAAGCAGGAATGATTGTTATAAAAATACCTATAAATAGCTTAGCCACCTCCATTATAGGGTGCCAAGTGAAACCGTTCTCTTTTCTATATGAATTCTTTGTAAATACTAAGCTTAGCATTGCCATGCCTAATAAAATTAAATCACGTAAAACATTTCCCTTTAACACCTCTACTATATAATCACCAATTGTAACTTTAAAAATAGGCCATTTTAAAGAGTCAGAACCACTTAATAAACCAGCCATTATTACCCCAAGTAAAAAAATAAAATTAATCTTACCTTTTAAAGCTAAGCTTTCTTTAGAATTTTCATAATTTATTTTTTCATCATTTAAATTTTCTTTATTATAAAGCTTTGTATCAAGAATATAATAAACGAGCAAAAGAATAATTGAAATTGTCAACATAGGTAAAAACATATTAGTAGTAGTCCAAAAGAAATCAACGCCCTTTAAAAACCCTAAAAATAAAGGTGGGTCCCCCAAAGGAGTTAATGAGCCTCCAATATTAGCAACTAAGAAAATAAAAAATACAACCGTGTGAATCTTGTTCTTTCTTGATTTATTAGCTCGTAACAATGGACGAATCAGCAACATTGCAGCGCCCGTGGTACCCATAAAAGACGCAACAGAAGTACCAATAGCTAATATTATTGTATTAGTCTTAGGATTACCAGCTAATTTACCTTTTAACAGGATGCCACCTGATATAGTGTATAAAGAAAATAAAAGTACAATAAAAGGAATGTACTCTGTAAGCATCACTTTAAAAAATTCATAACCAGCAAAAGCAAATTGCTTTTCAATAATTAGAAACGGGAAATAAAATACAAAAGCCCAAAAAAGTGCAATCTTACCATAATTATTCTCCCAAAATTTATGAGCTAATAGAGGCAATATCGCAATAGAAAGCAACATACCAATAAATGGAACAACATAAAAAAAACTCAATCCTTCACCATGATAAAGGTTATTATGTGCTCCTGAGGCGCTAAATAAATTTGAAAATAACAATAATAATAAAATCTTCGTTTTCATAAGTACTAAAAATTATAATAAATTATCGAATAATTATGCAACTTTTATTGACAATAATAATATTATTTTGTGTTCTAATCATAATGGCTGCTGGAACCTTATTCTTCAACAAGCAATTAAAAGGTTCTTGTGGAGGCGTGAACACAAACTGTGATTGCAGTGCCATCCAAAAAAAAGTATGTTCATTAAAAACAAAACCTAATTAAAAACCTGGCTTAGTTAAATTTGTTTTTAAAATTTGAAAAATTGGATGTTTCAGCGCTTTTAAGCTCACCTTGATCATAATAGATAATATACGCCTCAGAATTTTCTATGCTTTCAATAAAATCTATCGCATCATTAATACTTAAAATCATTAAGATTGTAGCTAGTGCATCTGCATCAATACAATCTTTCGAAATCACTGTAGCACTTGCAACAACACCTTCTTTAATTTCTAATGGATATCCATCTATAGGGTTTATAATATGAGTTCTTTTTTTTGATTTTTTTCCTAAATACTCAATAAAATTAAAATAATTACCTGATGTTGCAATCGCTCCATTTAAAAGATATACACTATCAACACTATTCATTAATTCATTCGGGTCTTGTATTCCTATAAGCCATCCTTTTTGATGGGATGTTTTAACTTTAATTTCGCCCCCTATTTCAACATAATAATTTAAATATCCTTTTTTTGATAAATAATCTGCAACAATGTCAACAGCATAACCTTTAGCAATAGCACTTACATCAATTTCTGTCTCAGCATGCCTTTTATATATAGTTTTTCTATTAAAATCGAATACAATGTTATCCATTCCCACGAATTGAAAAAAGCTCCTAAGGATATTTTCAGAAGGCTCGTACTGTCTTGCATTATATCCTTGAAAGCCCCATAATTGATAAAGAGGCTTAACAGTGATATCAAAAAAACCTTCTGATATTTCATTATAGTAAAATGATTTTTTTATTACTTCTGCAAAATAGTCAGATATCTGATAAGGCTGGTTCAACTCTTTTGTTGAATTAAATATTGATATTTCACTATTTGAATCATAGGTTGACATTTGATTGTTAATATCTTCCAAAATTAGACTTACATCTTTAAAAATAAGGTCAGTATTAATTTCTTTTGAATGTCTAACTACAATTTGATACTGAGTGCCCATTGTTGAGCCTTTTACAACAAAATCTTTATCTAAGTTGGATTCGCACCCGAAGAATATTAAAAAAAGAAGATTACTTGTAAATATTAATAGATATCTATTATCCACCAAAGTCGTCTAGATCTATCATTTCTGGATCAACCCCTATATCATCAAGCATTTTTAATACAGCAGAGTTCATCATTGGTGGACCACACATATAATACTCAATTTCAGTTGGATCTTCATGATCTTTTAAATAGTTATCATGAACAACCTGATGTATAAAGCCTGTAAACCCATCCCAATTATCTTCTGGTAATGGGTCCGATAAGGCCACGTGATAGGTGAAATTTGGAAACTTGTCTTGAATTTTTTTAAAATGACTATCATAAAACATTTCTCGCTTAGATCTTGCTCCATACCAATAAGATACTTTACGACCTGTTTTTAGTGTGTCAAATAAATGAAATAAGTGAGACCTCATTGGTGCCATGCCTGCACCACCACCAACATAGACCATCTCTCTATCTGTATCTTTGATAAAGAAGTGCCCATAGGGGCCTGATATGGTCACATTATCTCCAGGCTTTAAGTTGTAAATATAAGATGAAGCTACACCGGGAGGAGCATCCCATTGCTGAGGAGGAGGATGCGCAATTCTTACATTGAGCATAACTATATTTCCTTCAGCTGGATGGTTAGCCATTGAATACGCTCTAAAAACACCATCTTCATTGTTCTGAGCTATAAGATCCCACATTTTAAATTTATCCCAGTCCGACCTATATTGATCCTCAACATTAAACTCTGAATAAGAACATTTATATTTTGGAATATCTATTTGGATATATCCACCAGATTTAAAATCAATATTCTCACCTAAGGGAAGTTCTACAATTAATTCTTTGATAAATGTTGCAACACTCCTATTTGATTTTACGGTACATTCCCATTTCTTCACATCTAACACTTCAGGAGGAAGCTCAATCTTCATATCTTCTCTAACTTTTACTTGACAAGAAAGCCTCCAATTTTCTTTTGCCTCCGATCTAGATATATGGCCTTCTTCAGTAGGCAATAAATCACCCCCACCTTCACTAACTTGACACTTACAAACACCACATGTCCCCCCTCCACCACAAGCAGAGGGAATAAAAATATTCTGATTTGAAAGAGATGAAAGGAGTGTCCCGCCTGGCTTTATGTTAAAACTTTTATCGGGGTCATCATTTATACCTATAACAACATCTTCCTGTGAAACTAATTTTTTTTCTGCAATATAAAGAATAGTAACAAGAAAGTAAGAAATCAATAGAAATACACATACACCTGAAATTATAACTAAATACTGATCCATTATAATTTTATTCCTGAAAATGATAAATATGCCATAGAAATCAAACCTGTAAGTATCATTGTAATACCTAAACCTCTTAGACCACCAGGAACATTAGCATATTGAATTTTATATCTTATTGCAGCCATTGATAAAATCGCTAACGCAAAACCAAATCCAGAGCTTGCACCAAAAACAACGGATTGTCCAAAATTGTAATTTCTTTCAGCCATAAACAAAGAAGCTCCTAGAATAGAACAATTTACAGCTATTAATGGAAGAAATACTCCAAGATTTGCATACAAAGACGGGCTAAACCGCTCAATTATCATTTCAACCAACTGAACCATTGCTGCTATTGTAGCAATATATGCTATATATGCAAGAAAAGTTAAATCTATATCTAATGCATTTTCTCCTAAAACCCAATAAAGAGCTCCTTCATCAAGAAGAAAAGTCTTTATTGCCCAATTAACAGGCGTACATATACCACATACAAAAATTACTGCGGCACCCAAACCAATTGATGGTTTAATCTTTTTAGATATAGCTAAATACGAGCACATTCCTAAAAAGAAAGAAAGAATCATATTCTCAACAAAAATAGATTTAATAGCTAAATTAACATATTCCATAAAAACTAATCCTCAATATAACCTGTTATTGTTCTTTGTGCCCAAATTATAAGACCTAATATAATAAACGCTCCGGGAGCTAATAACATCAAGCCATTCCCTATATAGGATTCTGGAAAAATACCAAAACCTAATAATGTTCCACTACCAAACAGTTCCCTAAAAATAGAAACCAATATTAAAATTAAACCATAACCTAGGCCATTTGCAATTCCATCAATAAAAGAATCCTTTACATTATTTTGCATAGCAAAAGCATCTGCTCTTCCCATGACTATACAGTTAGTTATGATTAATGCAACAAAAACAGACAACTGCTTACTCATCTCGTAAGCATATGCTTTTAAAAATAAATCGACCAATATAACTAAAGTCGCAATAACAGTCAGCTGAACAATTATTCGAATACTATGAGGAATAACTTTTCTGAGTAATGAGATTGTAATATTTGAAAACGTTAATACAAAAGTCATAGCAAAAGTCATAATTATGGCTTTGTCAACCAATACTGTAACAGCTAATGCTGAGCAGACACCTAAAACTTGCTTGGTTATTGGATTTTCTGCACTTATAGGATCTGAAAATATTTTATTCATAATTTACCCCAAGCATATTTTTTTTACCTGAATTTTTTAAAATCTCACTATAACGATTTAATATATGATGCTCTATAAATGTGTCTAATCCATCACTTGTGACTGTAGCACCAGAGATATACTCTAAATCATAGCGCTCATCAACAATTGTTTTAGTCATTTTTGGAGTTTTGTTATTTTTCAAACTAATCTGTTTATTCAGATATCTTGCCTTTACTTCATATTTATCAATTTCTCCTCCTAAACCAGGGGTCTCACCATGTTCATAGAAAGATACTCCTTTAACAAGATATTCTCCATCATTTCTACCACCTAGCAAATCATTTGGAATAATGTAAATAAAGCCTTTTATAGTTGACCACAAACCTTTGCCAGATATAGGAATAATATAACCACCTGTGTTTAAAACTTTAAATAATGGCAAGTACTCGTCTAAGTCATTTTTAAATGAATATAAAATTTGGCCTTCTTTTCCAGGGCCTGCATTAGCATCTTCTTTCCAAACCAAATCATTAAAAGTTACATCGTTTTTAAGCTTTGCAAGCGATCCATCAGAATTAAAAATAAGCTCTTCAATTTCAGAGCTATAAATATCTTTTAATTCATCCTCTTTTGAAAGCTTAGCAATATATGGATGGTTTGGATCCTTGAAATCCTCTAAATACCTAGCGAGCAACACATTCCTTTTCCTATCTAAGTCTTTATTGTTTTTTACTTTTTCTCTTGTTGACTCACTAAAAGTAGCTAGAATCATAGCAGCAAAAAAAGCTATAATACCAATAAAAATAAATGGATTTTTGATAAAATTTATCATTCTTTTGATATAACTCTCCTTAATACTTTCTGTTCAACATCAATCTTTGTATTAGGCTCTTCTAAAGAAGAAACTACATCCTTTTCAAATTGAAGTTGACCTTTATCAGTTACTCTTCTAAGAGATCTTTTATGACGTCTAGCTATATTAGCCTGAACCACATAATAATCAATTAATGGGGCAAACCCATTTGCAAATAACACTGCAAGCATCATACCTTCAGGATAAGCAGGATTTAAGACCCTAATCAAAACGCCCATTAAGCCTATCAAAAAGCCATAATAATACCTACCTCTTTCTGTATGAGCGCTAGAAACTGGGTCAGTAGCCATAAAAACCGTAGCAAAAGCATAGGAGCCAATCACAAAATGCCACTGAGGACCGACAAATAAAAATATATTCTCTTTTGCAAATAGCGGGCCTACAATGTAATTTAGAATTAATGTCATAAAAAACATTCCTGCAAGACACCCAAACATTGTTCTCCAACTACCTATTCCCGTAATAATTAAAAATAAAGCTCCTAACAAAACGCATAAGGTTGAAGTTTCCCCAATAGAACCTGGAACTAAACCAAAAAACATTTCAGACCAGGAATAGCCTATAATATCTGATGAATAGGGAATAGAACCATCATAAATAGTATTAGCAAGATCTCCTAAGGGAGTAGCTTTTGTCATATAATCCATGGAACCTAATGGATAGTAGCTTGCAGGCTTAACTACCCAAACTTTATCTCCAGACATGTGTGCAGGATATGCAAAAAATAAAAAAGCTCTAGCAACTAATGCAGGATTAAAAATATTAAAACCTGTACCTCCAAATATTTCTTTACCTATAACAATTCCAAAAGCGGTTGCTACACCTACCATCCACAATGGAATATCTGGAGGAAGAGTCAGAGGAATAAGCATACCGGTAACCAAGAAACCTTCATTTATCTCATGTTTTCTTACAATTGAAAAAATAGCTTCACAAATACCTCCAACTGAGTAAGTTACTATATATATAGGTAAAACAGTTAGCAAACCAACCCATACATTATTAACTATATTTGTAAAAATATGGTTTTGACCATAATTAGCATCATACAATAAATTAGACTGATAGCCTGTATTATATATACCAAAAAGTAAGCATGGAAGCAATGCTAGAACTACAAATATCATAGACCTTTTCAAATCTATAGAATCTCTTACATGCGGACCATTTTCCGTCTTATATCCTGGAACAAATAAAAACGTATCTATCGCATCATAAAGAGGATGTAGCTTCTCAAGTTTACCACCTTTTATAAAATGTTTTTCAACACTATCAAGCTGTTTTCTAAGAAAAGTCATTTTTGGCATCACTGGCTTAGATTTTGCAAGAGTTTGTAATTTATTTAAAATGTTTTTCACCCTTCAGCCTCTATAAAAATCAAACCTTCCTCAATGATTCTTGAAACTTCTATTTTGGATTGACAAGAAAACGCACATAAAGCAAAATCTTCAGGATCACATTCGTAAATACCTAGCTTTTCCATCTCTTCAATATCTTGACATAAAATACTTTTAACTAAAAAATCTGGATATATATCCATAGGTAGCATTTTTTCCCATCTACCAAATGGAATTATTGCCCTAATACTACCATTTAGGCCAGTATTTAAATCAGTTTCATTCAATCCTACAGCAGATGAAAGAAATGTATTAGATAAAGAATATTTTTTAAATCCCGGTAAAGCCCATCCTACAAATTCTCTTTCTATGAGCTCAGGAATAACAGTTAGAACTTCATCAAATGAATTCAAACTATCATCAGATTTTGATACAGATCCAGACAAAACATCGCCAGATAAGATACGATACTTTTCATTATCTAATTCCCCTACAATATCTTTAATTTGAAAACCTCTATTTACTCTATAATAAGATGGCTTTTTTAATCCCGAACCCCCACAAGATATAATTTTTTTAAAATCATAAGCACCAGATTTAAACGTTTTAACAATAGATACTAAATCTTGTATAGATAAATAGTACACTAAGTCCGTACTACTTGATATAGGCTCGATATGATGTATTTGAACTCCTATATTACCTGACGGATGAGGACCTGCAAAATAGTTTATATTTAATCCTTCTAAATCAAACTCATCAAAGAAAGTAGAGCCTTTTTTAAGACTCAAAAAAACCTTTCCATCAGTCAAAGAAGACAACAAATTTAATCCTTCAAGGATTTCGTTTTTATTGTTTTCAAAAACATGCTCTAAGTCTAAACTAAAGGGTGCAGTCTGATGCATAGATAAAAAGATTGCACGAGGAACAACGTCAGGGTCTGGAACTTTTGAAAAAGGTCTCTGTCGAAAATATGACCACAAGCCCGAATCTAATAAAAATTTCTTAAACTTTGATTTATCTAAGCCTACATCATGCTTTGTTAAAAGCTCAGAATCATTTCCTGCTTTTTTAATATTGATTTTTTCAACAACTCTTCTTTTACCAAAAACAATATCATCTACTGATCCAGAAACCGGAGATACAATTTTAACAGAATCTTTAGTTTTATCAAAGAAAAGTGGAGTGCCCTTTTTGACTTTATCTCCTTTTTTCACTAATAGCTTTGGTTTCATTCCTTTGTAATCACAAGGGTGAACACAATAAAATTCTCCACCAGAAATATCAACAATATCTTTAGATGGATTACCTTTTAATTTGAGGTTATGACCTTTTAGTAAATTATAGACACTCATTTATTTGCCTAAATCCTCTTTTCGTCTGTCTACTCTTTTTTTAGCTGAATCATAACGCGTTCTTTCTATTTTATTAGATGGTATTATTTTTCCAATTTTTTTGGGCTTTCTGTTTTCATCTAAAGCAACAAAAGTCAGATGCGCAGAAGCTGTATGTTTTATTTTACCTGTAATTGTATTCTCTGACTCTACCCTAACTCCAATTTCCATAGAACTAGAGGAAACATAGTTTACTGATGATTTCAAAATTAACATATCTCCTGTTTTGGCTGGTGATAAAAAATTCAAATGATCTATACTTGCAGTAACAACAGGTGACCTTGCATGCTTATAAGCAGACATAGCCGCACAAATATCAATCAAATGCATAACTCTTCCTCCCAATACATTGCCAAGAATATTTGTATCATTAGGAAGAACTAGCTCATGCATAACAACAACTGATTCAGGCACAGTTTTCATTTAACGAAATCAGTCATATATTTCACAAATAATTTTTTTACTGTCAAAGCCCATATCTTTTAAATTTCTCCTAGAATCAAGTATCATGTTTCTCCATCCGCATAAATAGAAAATGGGGTCAGTCAAATCTGTGTCATTAATTATATTTTTATACTGCTCGTGAACATAGCCAGATGCACCTTCCCACTCTTCTCTTGATAGAACAGGTATATAATCTAAACCTTTTATATCTTTTTTCCATTCAAGCATTTCGTCATAACATAATAAATCTGAACGAGTTCTTGTTCCAAAAATTAAATATATATTTTTATGCACAATTTTTTTCTGTTTGATTAAATCTAAAAAACTTCTAAAAGGAGCCAAGCCTGTTCCTGTACATATAAAGAATAAGTCGCTATCTATAGATTCAGGCAATAAAAATTTTCCCTTAGGACCTTCAACTTCTAATGAACCCCCTTCTTTTACTTTGCCAAATAATAAAGTCGTTAATGCTCCACCATCGAGTTTTACTATTAATAATTCAAAGCTATTTTTACCAGAATCATAAGACGCGATTGAATAGCTTCTTGTTATACCATCTACTTTAATATTAACATACTGGCCTGCCTGATACTTGAAATTCTTTTCTAACTTAATAACAAATTTCCAAGTAAGCTCTGTAATCTTAATTATTGATTCAAATTGACCTTTTAACCAAACTTTTGTCTTTGGTTTATATGCCATAATCTCTCCCTATTAGTAATAATCTTCAAAATAAACTAGAATCTAATTTAGCCTTAGTTAAGTTTTTTAGGCAAACTTTTATTATTGATTTTTATATTTAATTGTTGTTTTTTAACATTTTAATTGAAAAATGAAATTACTAGATACATTTATTTACCATATATTAAAGAGGACACCAAAGAAAGTAATTAAGGCCTTCTCAAAACGTTACGTTGCAGGATTCTCATTAAATGAAACTCTTCAAATTTGCAAGAAACTCAATAAAGAAGGATACTGTATTACGCTAGACATACTCGGAGAGCATACGAAAACTCTAGATGAGGCTAATTTTATAACTAATAAATATCTCGCACTCTTGGAAACCATTAGTCGAAAAAACATAAATGCTAATATATCTGTAAAACCATCTCATATTGGTCATGATTTAGGCATCAAAATATTTGAGAAAAATCTTATAAAATTAGCAGAAAAAGCTGAAAGTCTATCTAATTTTATTAGAATAGATATGGAAAGCTCTAAACTGACAGACGATTCAATATCTACATTTAAAAAATTAT
>MDTB01213460.1_pt1 | contig 35981 bp, 44 predicted proteins | sample 811161 | NCBI WGS metagenome assembly MDTB01 (sample SAMN05326650, study PRJNA326480) | marine metagenome | isolation source: seawater | place: Mediterranean Sea | collected 2009 | reverse complement strand
TGGAGATTTAAGTAAAGAGAAAACTGAAAAGGCATGGGATTGTGTTGGTATATATATGGCTAATTACTTTTTGCCATCTGGGGAAACTTTTGAATATAGTATGAAGGAAAAATCTATGGCTTCTGTTAAAGTATGGAAAACTTATGCTTTAGAAATTGGTATAAAAGAGAAAGACTGGGACAATGGAACTAACAAGGCAGTGGATAAATATTACGGCTCAAAATATAACAAAGAGCTAACTGAAAATTGCCATACCTTTTTAGAAGAAACGATCCCAAATGGTAAAGACCGTGTTGAAAAAGTTGTTCAAACCTTATATTAAATTGAAGAAAATATTTTTAGGTTTAATAATCATTTTTTATACTACTATTTCTTTTGCAGGAGGTCATATAACTAAAGAGGATAAGGAAAAAGCTATAAAATGCTTGGGTCATTATACTTCAATATCCTTCATACCTGCTAATGAAATTGAGGCTATCAGACTTGAATACGCTCTAGCTTCTTACAAAATTGTGAGGGAGTATCTATTGAATGAAAAAGTTAAAAGTGATGAGATAAATAAAGGGACTAATAAAGAATTAGATAAATTGATTAGTAAACCATTTAACGAAGAGAGGAATGACAAATGTAATTCGTTTATTTATGATTTGATACCGGGATCTAAAGACCAAATAGAAAAACTAAGAGGAACATTGGAATAACAGGAGAATATATGGCAAAATTTTATTTAATAGGCAAAATAAGTGGAGAACTAATGAAAAGAATGCAGAATGAACCAACTGCAGACAGATTTGCATCTACAAAAAAAGTAACAGAAGCAGCAGGTTTGAAATTAATTAGTTATGAATGGGTCAGAGGTAGATTTGATGTAATTTCTTGCGTTGAGGGGGAATATGAACAAGCACTTGCTTTAAAAATAACTTTTAAAAATTCAGGCCTTATGGACGATTTAATGGTTCACGAAGTAATTGATTACAATAAAGCATTTACGAATGCGTCTAATGCAGCTAATAGTGTTATTAAACCAGGAAAATAAAAATTAAAGGAGAATAAAAATGTCAATACTAGCTAAATATAATAAAGCAATGGAAGACAAAGATGAATCGGCTTTAAGAGATATAATTCATGACGATTATACTTTTACGATGCATAAAACAGGAAATGTTTTAAAAAAAGACGATGTAGTTAAATGGGCAATGAGTGGTGATATTAATAGAGAAAAAGTAAGAGTTATATATGAGAACGATGAAATAGGTATAGAGCATGCTTTTGTTACATTTCATGATGGAAATAAAGAAGCTGTAATGGGAGTTTTTAAATATAAAGATGGAAAAGTGATTGCATTTGAAACAGGTGCAACCCCTATGTCTAAATAAGTGAAAAAAAAATTACTTTCCTTAGTATTGATCTTGTTTGCCTGTATCTCATATGCTGAGGATAATTATAAAATTGAATTAGATAATTTATTTAATCAATTAAAAACTACAAGTAGTTCAATTACTGCAAAAGAAATAGAGACAAAAATCTGGGACCTATGGACTACTCATCCATCAGAAGAAAGTCTTACAGATCTTCTTGCTAAAGGATCGTATTATATGTCTCAAAAACAATTAACAACTGCCCATAACGTATTTTCAAAAGCTATAGAGTTAGATCCTAAATGGGCAGAGGCGTGGAATAAAAGAGCAACAGTACTTTATCTTATGGGTAATTATGAACTTTCACAAAATGATATTGATGAAGTTTTGAAACTTGAGAAAAGACATTTTGGAGCATTGTCTGGACAAGGAATGGTTCAAACAGCATTAAAAAATTATCAAAAAGCAATTGATAGTTATATTGAGGCACACAAAGTCTATCCAGCTATGAAAACCCCATTGATGATGATTGAAAAACTTAAAATATTGATCCAGCAAGAAAGCATTTAATAAATGTTTTCAAAAAAATATTCTAATCTTTTATTTACTTTAATAATGGGGTTTGGAATGAGTTTGTTAATGACATTAATAATAACGTTCATAAACACAGGAATGGACGATAAATTTATCAACAGATTCATCAAAGCCTGGTCTATAAGCTTTCCTATAGCAATAACAGCTATTTTAATAGTAGCCCCTATTACAAGAAAATTTGTAGATAAAATTACCAAATCATCTTAGAATGATTTTAAACTGATTTATAAAAAATGTACAAAATAATTATATTATATGAGGTAATCTTTATCGTTTTTTGGAATGTGCTTTATTTTGCTAACGGAGACTTTAATCAATGGGTTGGTGAGCAATTTTTAGAGGCTTTATATACTTTTTTATCAACAATGGCTTTAGGACTGACAGTTGTTTATATTATATATGTTACAGCCAAATTATCCGGGTTTTTGGATAAAATAAGAAACACAAAAGATCCTAGAAGAGATATTGGTCACCAATAATTTCTCTACTATCTAAAACATTATCTATCTGTAGTTTAGAATATAGATGAGGAAACTTTTCTCCATTTGTAGATTTTTCCCAAACGAGATTTAATAAATTATCAGTTTTGATAATTAATAAAATCAAATTTTTTTTATTTGAAAAATATCTTTTTAATGTTTTGTTTACTTGATCTCTATCTGATAAATGGATGAAACCATCATCAATATCATTTTTTGATCCTTGCCATGACTTTACATGTTTAAAATTATCCCACTCTTCCTTAGTGCATATCTTATACACATAATCAATTCTCATTATTTAAATTTTTCGTCTAATTCAACTTGATAACCTTCAACTAACCTATTTGCTTCATTAGCCATTCCTGTTACAGCTATCATTTCACTTAACATTTGTTTGGTCGCACCTTTTTTTATTGCAGCTGCACTATGAGATTTAATACAATATTCACAGCCATTAGAAACAGAAACAGCAACATAAATTAGTTCTTTTGTAATTTCATCTATTGCACCCTTTTTCATTACTTGTTTCATTGAGCTCCATGTTCTTACAAGAGTTTCAGGATCATTTGCTACATATTTCCAAAAATTTGGAACTTCCTCTATATTTCTTGAGGATTTAATATCCTCAAAAACTTCTTTTACTTTTCCTTGAGCCTCGTTTTCATTAATAGGTTTAAATATTGTCATAATTCTCCTTCAACATGCTGGTTTAAGCAGTTTAATCATTTGTTTTTTATTTTTTTCATTATTTGCTACAATTATATTTCCACCATTTTTTGCATCATCGCCTGTCCAAGTTGATACCTTGCCGCCTGCTGCCTTTATTATTGGGATTAATGGATGAATATCCCAAATTTTATTTCCGCATTGTAAAACAATGTCAATTTTTCCCTCTGCTAAATGAGAATAACTTAATGCATCAAAGCACGGAAATTCTAAAAGTTTTAAAACTTTTGGAATTTTCTTTTGCTTATTTAAAGATAATGCTCCATGAAAAGCACCGGCAACTCTGGTTTTTTTAAATTCTACTTTGCTATTAACTTTTATTCTTTTTCTTTTTCCATTTTCAAATTTATAGGAAATTTTGTTATCAAAATTTAAATAATACTTTTTTAATTCTGGAAAATTTGCCATTCCTAAAACTGGGTTACCCTTGTAATTTAGTGAAATTAGATTACTCCAAGACGGATTACCAATTACATAAGATCTTGTGCCGTCTATTGGGTCAATTATCCAAGAAAAATCGCTTTTTGAAAATTTTCTCCCATACTCCTCACCAATAATTTGGTGATCAGGAAATTTGTTAGATATTTTTGACCTGATAAATCTTTCAAATGCCTTATCGGAACTTGTAACTGGGTCATACCCTCTTCCATTGAGCTTGTTTGAGACCTTAAAAGACTTGCTCAATTTGACATTGTAAAATTTGGTTAATTCCTTAGCCAAATTATTAAGGAAATTATAATAAATCTTATACTTAAAGTTTTTTATCTGTGGCATGAATGTTATTTCATACTATTTTATTTATCTTGATAAAAGTCAAATTTTAAATAATTCTGTAAATAATGAAGATAGAATTGAATGATAATAAAGTCCTTTTTAATAATGGATACTCTTCCCATGAAATACATCCCTTTTGGTTGAGAGAAAGAGCAAGTAATGACAAATATTTTGATACAAATACTCAACAAAGGAAATTTGACCCAACTATTTTAGAAACAAATATAACCATAAAAAGTGCTAAAATTAATAATGATCTACTTGAAATTAATTTTACTGACGGTGTAAATTTTAAATTAGAGATTGATAAGATAATTCAAGAATTTTCAAAAGAGGATTTGTTGATTGGTTCAATAAAAAAATTTAAATGGGACTCTTCTTTTGGGAATATAGATAAATTTAATTATTCTGAAGATATTTTTGAAAGTAAGGAAATGTACGAACTACTTATTAAATTTTATAAGTATGGTTTTGTAATTTTTAAAAACGTACCAGTCGAAAATAATTTTATAGTAAGCTTTGCAAATTCTATCGGGAGCATAAGGAGGACTAATTTTGGAGAATACTTTAATGTAAAATCTATACCTAATCCAAACGACCTTGCTTACACGTCTCTTCCATTGGCGCCACATACTGATAATCCTTATAGGAATCCTGTACCATGCATTCAGTTATTACATTGTATAGCTAATGAGGTTAGTGGAGGTTACTCGACTTTGGTTGATGGATATACTGTTACCGAGGATCTTAAGAAAGAATTTCAAGAATTCTATAATATTTTGACAGAAGTAAAAGTAAAATTTAAATTTATTGATAAAGATGTTGTACTAGAGGGTTGGTCTGAGCTAATAAAGTTAGATGAAAATAATGAATTTAAACAAGTTAAATTTAGTCCCAGATTAGACTTCGTGCCAATTTTAAAAAAAGATAAGTTGGATTTATATTATAAGGCAAGAAACAAAATATCATCTATGTATAACTCCGATAAATATAGGATTGAATTTAAACTAATGTCAGGAGATCTTTTAATGATGGATAACTATAGATTACTACATGGAAGAACTGAATTTGATGCAAATGAAGGACTAAGATTCTTACAAGGTGCTTATATCGATTTTGATAGTACGGAAGGTAAATTAAGACATTTAAAAAGAAAATTTAATTTTTGACAATTAAAGATACACTAATCGCCTCATTGGTCCCAATTTTTTTAGGATTTGGTTTTGTAATTGCAAAGCCAGCTATGGAAGATTTTCCACCGATACTACTAATGGGATTACGATTTACTTTCGCTGCATCAATATTAATATGGTGGTTTCCAATACCAAAAGGATACCTATTAAAAATTTTTATAGCATCATTAATTGCAAATACTATTCAGTACAGTGTTACCTACAGTGGATTAAATTTAATTGATGCGTCTGCGGCGGTTCTTTTAGTGCAAACTGAAGTACCGTTTGGTGTTTTATTTGCCTACTTTATGCTTAAAGAAAAACCTTCTATTAGAAGCTTGATTGGTATTTTTATAGCTTTTATAGGTGTTTATGTTTTAACTGGATCACCAAATTTAGAAAATAAATTTTTAGGAATTTTTCTAACTATTTTAGGATCTGGAATTTGGGCTTTAGGTCAAGTTTTAGTTAAACCTCTTAGTAAAAAATTAAATCCATTGGCATTGGTTGCTTGGCTCGCTCTTTTTTCAGGACCAATTTTAATACTTTTGTCAAACATACTTGATGGTAATTCTATTGGTTATATTAAATCCGCTGGTACTAATTCATGGTTAATAGCTTTGTATTTAGGTTTCTTTATGCAGCCAATCACATATGGGTGTTTTTATTTTGTGCTTAAGAACAATCCTCTTTACAGAGTTTTACCAATTGTAACTATGGGTATTCCCTTGACCGGTTTGCTAGCAGCAATACTTCTGCTCAATGAAAAACCTACAACAGAATTATACATAGGAGGATTTGTAATTTTATTAGGAGTGATATTAATTGTTTATACTAAAAAAGATAAAAAAATTGCTTAACCAAAATTTTGTAAAAAAGGTAATACTTCTAAAAGATAATATCCTACGACTTGTAATTGATTGGTTATAATTAGCACTCCAGTGATTAAAAGAAATCCACCACCTACTCTATTTATTAAAACCATTTTCTGCTTTAAATTTTTTGAAACAAGCATAAATTTTTGTATTAAATATCCTGAAAATATAAATGGTATAGCTAAACCAATAGAATAAAAACTTAAAAGTATAACTCCTTTAGCAAGACTATCCGTAGTTGATGCATATATCAGTATTGAACCGAGGATAGGACCTATACAAGGTGTCCATCCAAATGCAAAAGCCATACCAATCAATATAGGAGCGAAATAACCTTTGTTTCCAGTTGATTGAATTCTTTTTTCATAATTTAAAAATTTAATATTAATAATTCCAATTATATGTAAAGAAAAAACTATTATAATTATTCCTGCAAAAATTCTTAACTCAATAGAATTTTTAAGCAATAATTGTCCTATGAACGAGGCTGCTGCACCGAAAATTATAAAAACCAATGAAAATCCAATAGCAAATAAAATTATCGGAAATAAATTAATATTTTTTTTTTTCTAATAACTCCTCCAATGTGCTTCCTGAGATATAAGCAATATAACCTGGAATTAAAGGTAGAACACAAGGAGATAAAAAACTTATAATACCAGCTCCTAAAGCAAAGAAAATTTCTATCATATCAGCCAGTATTTTTAATGGCTGCAGATATTCCTGCAATGCTCGTCATTAACGCATCATCAAGATTTTTTTTGCTTTGTTTATCAAGTCTTTTCTTAGTTAATTTATACATAACCACTGCTTGCAGTACATTTAATACCTCTGCATAAATGTTTCTTATTATAGCTGGACTTCTGAAAGACTTTCTTTGGTGCAATATTTCTTTGGGTGTAATATCATGATTAAGTTTTTTGACCGCATCAAATTGAAATCGTAATTTTTTACCTACTCTTTTTAATTGTTGATCCGCAAGGTTTTGCTCGTAAATCTTAGAAATTTCAGGGTCTACTTTAGATAAAACCATGTCTAGCAAGTCCATGGTGGAATTAAAATAAGGCCAATTCTTTTCCATATCTGTCAGTGTTTTTTTAAATGTTTTAATAGATGAATATCTTAAAGCCTCTGCGGTACCTAACCAAGCAGGAAGCATCAATCTTATTTGTGTCCACGCAAATACCCAGGGTATAGCTCTTAATCCTTTAATGCTATCTACATTTTTTCTCTTAGAGGGTCTTGAGCCAATTGATAATTTTCCTAATGCCATATGAGGTGTTACAGTTTTAAAATATCTTATAAACTCTGAATTAGGGGTAATATTTTTTCTATAAGAACTTGTGGAAATCTCAGACATTTTTTGAATCAAATCTCTCCATTTGTCTTTTGGTTTAGGTGGAGGATTTAGGGTTGCTTCCATAACTGAACCAATATAACTACATAGGTTATATTTCGCTAAAGGTTCATAACCATACTTCTGCTGTATAACTTCGCCTTGATCTGTAATTCTTATTTTTCCATTAACAGATCCTGGGGGTTGAGATCTTAAGGTAGCTTGAATAGGACCTCCTCCTCTTCCAGCGGAACCACCTCTTCCATGAAAAAAAGTTATATCAATATTAAACTTTTTTGCTAAACGTACTAAGTCTTCTTGTAGTTTATATTGATGCCAACTTGCAGACAATTTGCCTGCATCTTTGCTCGAGTCTGAATAACCTATCATTATTTCTTGTTTATTATTTATCAATTTTTTATACCATGGAAATTTAAATAGACTTTCCATAATTGATTTTGCATTAATCAAATCATCTAAGGTTTCAAACAAAGGCACAACCCTTAACTTGTTTTTAATATTTGCCTCCTTTTGAAGTAGCATAACAGACAGAATATCAGAGGCCGATGAAGTCATAGAAATAACATATGCACCCAAACATTCCTCAGGTTGTTTTTCTAAAATCTTAAATGTTGACCAAACTTCCTTATTTTCCTTATTTTTAAATTTAAAATTATTAATGAAATTTTTGCTTTTTAGTTTTTTTGATAAAAACTTGAGTTTATCATTTTCACTCATCACAGAATAATTTTTATTATATTTTTTTTTAATAACCTCCGAAATAATCTGGGAATGCCTTGATGATTCTTGCCTGATATCTAATCTTGCAAGATTTATTCCAAAACATTTTGCTCTTCTCATTAGATCTAATAGTTCACCACTTGCTATATTTTCACATTGATTTTGCTCCAAAGATTCTCTTACTATTCTTAAAGGTTTTAAAATTTCCTCTCTTGAAGAAATTATTTTTTTTTCATCCAAAGGAGTTTTTTGTACTAAATGTTGTTCAATTAATCTATGTGTTCGTCGTATTTTGTCTCTAAGTGGGCGCAAATAAACTCTATAAGGTTCGTAAGTTTTTCCTGTGACTTTAAGAATTTTTTTTGAACATTTTTGCATTGAGAATGATCTAATCAAAGCTGTTAAAGATTTTTCATATAATTTTGCAGCTTCCCATCTAGACAGTAAAATTACTTCATCTGTTACAATAGATGTTACAAACGGGTTTCCGTCCCTATCTCCACCCATCCAGGATCCAAATTCAATTGGATTGAAGTTTTTTGGAAGACCTTTTTTCATATTTTTAACGAAAATTTGATTTAATCTTCTATAAACTTTTGGAATAGTCTCCCATAAACTATCCTCAATAATTGCTAGCCCCCATCTAGCTTCATCAAATGGTGTAGGTTTTGATCTTTTTAATTCATCTGTATTCCAAATAATTGAAATTTCATCAAACATTTTTTTATCTAAAATTTTAATTTTAGATGGATAATGTTTAAGTAGATTTCTTTGTTCTAAAATTTCTGTTAATGTATGATATTTTTGTATTAATGTTCTTCTCTTCACCTCAGTAGGATGTGCTGTTAACACAATTCCGATATTCATATTTTTTGCAATATTGTAAATTTTATTATTAGAAATTTTTTTATTTTTAAAAAAACTTTCAAAAATTTCCTCTATAAAAACATTAATTCTTTTATTTGATATTTTTGTATTCTCGTATTGATCAAGAGTTCTTGATGCATCAATAGACTCTGCTAAATTATAGAGATTCATAAACTGATTGTATGCACGGGTTAATTTGTAAATATTTGATGGGTTTAGTTTTTTTATTTGTTGAGATAGTTTTTTAAATGGTTCTTTTTGATTTTTATTTGCAATGTTAGCTTTTGATAGCAGTCTAGTATCTTCTACAATGTTAAAAAATTTTTCTCCTTCTTGCTCTTTAATTACTCTTCCTAATATATTTCCAAGATATCTAACATCATCTCGCAAAGTTTTTGTTGGAATCCTCTCGTAATATAAATCTCTTTTTATCATTCTATAAATTTTACCACTTTATGATTTTGAGTACCTAATTTATCAATACCTAAAATAATTGTTTCACCACCCTTTAAAAATCTCGGTGGCTTCATATTTTCTCCAACCCCAGGAGGCGTCCCAGTACAACAAATATCACCTGGAAGTAATGTCATACAGTGACTCATATAAGATACTAGTTTCTTTATATCAAAAATCATTTGTTTAGAATTTCCTGTTTGCATTCTCTCTCCGTTTACATCTAAAAACATATTTAATTTTTGATAATCTTCAATCTCATCTGTAGTCAATATAAATGGACCAATTGGTCCAAAAGTATCAAATCCTTTTCCTTTATCCCATGTTAATCCCCGATTTTTTTGTAAGTTTCTTTCGCTTACATCATTCACTAATGTAAAACCTAAAACATAATCTAAAGCTTCCTCTTCTGAAACATATTTTGCTTTTTTACCTACAACAAAACCTAATTCCACCTCCCAATCAGTATGATTAGAACCTTTAGGAATTTGAATATCATCATTTGGACCACAAATACAGTTTGTGAATTTAGAGAATATTATTGGCTCTTCAGGTATTGGAAGATTTTGTTCAAGAGCATGATCTTTGAAATTTAATCCAATTCCTATGAATTTTGATGGGTCTTTCACGCATGCTCCGACTCTGCTATCTTTAGAAAGTACTGGTAACGTGTTTGTATCAGTTTCTGAAATTTTTTTAATTGTGTCGAAATTCAATGTCGATGGGTCAAAATCTTTTATTATCGTTGATAAATCTCTGTAATTACTGTCATTATCTATTATGGCTGGCTTCTCTTTTCCAATATTTCCAATTCTAAACAATTTCATTTTATATTTTAAACCTTAAGTCCTAAGTGTGTATATTTAACATTTAAATAATCTTTAATAGCCATCGATCCACCTTCACGACCATATCCAGTTTGTTTAATTCCTCCAAAAGGTGCCTCTGCTAGTGGTACTTGATGAGTGTTAACTGCTACAGTACCGGTTTCCATTAGCTCTGATGCTCTATTAGCTTTATCCATTGAATTTGTATAAATATAACTGCATAGTCCTAAGTCATTATTATTTGCTCTTTCAATCACTTCATCAAAACTTTTAAATGATAGTATTGGGACAAGTGGTCCAAATGGTTCTTGGCTCATAATTGTAAAATTATCTTTAACTTCGTCGAAAACTGTTGGTTCATAATAATAACCTTTATTAAATCCAGGTGGTCGCTTTCCACCTAATAATACTTTTGCGCCTTCTTTTTTAGTGATTTCAACTAAATCCTCAATTTCTGCTAATCTTTTAGCAGTGGTTAAAGGTCCTAACTGTGTGCCATCATCCATACCATTTCCAATTTTCAGTTTTTTTGTTCTATCAATAAATGCTGCTAGAAATTCTTGTTTTTTACTCTCTTGAATATAAAATCGGTTAGGTGAAATACATACTTGACCATTATTTCTAAATTTTGCACTAATTGCCATATCAGCAACTTTATTTATGTCGACGTCATCAAATACTATAAATGGAGAGTGACCGCTTAGCTCCATTGTTACTCTTTGCACTTTATCTGCAGCTTTTTTTAAAATTAATTTCCCTACTCTAGTAGAGCCTGTGATAGATACTTTTTTTACTATATCAGACTCAAGAAGTTCATTCGATATAGATGGTGGATCTCCAGAAAGAAGATTCACTACACCAGGGGGTACACCAGCTTCTCTACAAATATCTACTAATTCCATTACAGTTCCAGGAGTTATTACGTCTGGCTTACAAATTACCGAGCAACCTGCAGCTAACGCTGTTGAAATTTTTCTTGACGCTAAAATTAATGGGAAGTTCCATGGTACTAGTGCAGCAACTACACCAACTGGTTGATAGTAAACATGAATACGTGTATTTTTATTCCTACTTTCCACTGTTTGACCAAATATTCTTTTCGTCTCTTCGGAATTCCATTCAAATATATCCGCGGATCCGTTTGCTTCAGCTAAACCTTCTAACAAAGGTTTGCCATTTTCCATCGCCATCCACTTTGCTAAAACTTCTTTTTTTTTTCTTATAAGATCTGCGATTTTTCTTATTACATTTGATCTTGTCCACGGATCCGTATTTTTCCATATCTCTAACCCTTGCTTTGCTGATTTCAATGCTTTTTGTATATCTACACTTGATGCTTTTGAAGCATTTCCAATTATTTCTTCCGTTGCTGGATTAATTACTTCGTAGGTTTCTTTTTTTTCAGCTTCTAACCATTTTCCGTCTATAAACTGTCCAAATTTACTATACATAATTTTTATTTTATGATCTATTTAATGATAAATTAACCTGAATATATAGTTAAATTAACAAAAATAAAGTGTCAAAGTTTTTTCCCTTAATATTTGTTCTACTATGGTCTTCAGCTTTTATAACAACATTACCAATTGTTTTAAATAGTGACCCTTTTTCTGCATTAGCCTTTCGATTTTTTTTTGTAGCTTTGTGTTTTTTTGTGTTTTGTATTTACAAGAGACTTCTTTTAAAAATAAGTATAAATAATTTAGTTAACTCTTTAAGTACTGGAATTTTATTTCATGGATTTTATCTTGGCGGTGTTTTTTATGCAATTTTCATGGGACTTCCAACTGGAATTGTTGCCTTAATAGTTACATTACAGCCAATACTTACGAATATATTTGCAGGATATATGTTAAATGAAAATGTATCAATTAATCAATGGATCGGTGTTGTTATGGGTTTTGTAGGAACGGTCCTAGTTATTGGTTTTGATGTTGGAAAGTCATTACCTTTAGAAGGAATTATTTCTACAGTAATTGCTTTATTAGCTATTACAATTTCTACAATTTGGCAAAAGAAAGTAAGTAACAATATTCCTTTAGCAGTTAATAATATGTATCAAGCAATAGGTGCAGTATTATTTCATTTGATAATAATTGTTTTCATTTTTAAAAAACCATTTTTAAAAATAAATATACAATTTTTATTGGCAATGAGTCATCAAATATTTTTAGTTTCTTTAGGCGCATTTTCAATTTTAATGTTTTTAATAAAAAAAAATTCAGCTAGCAAAACAATATCTCTTTTTTTTTTAATTCCTATTGTAACAGCTTCTATGGCTTGGCTATTTTTAAATGAAGATTTAACAGTAATTGATTTAATTGGATTTATAATTGCATCTATCGGTGTATTTATTGCTATAAGTAGATAAATCCTTTATTTTTATCACTTTGATTGAGACAATTTAATTTTTTTACAAATATATAATTTTTGTTAAAATTGTTTTTAAATAAAAGGAGATAGTATGAAAGCATACGTAATGGGTAATTATACTGATAAAGCTTTTCAGGGTTTTATGAAAGATCCTACAAGTGATAGAAAAGCTGTTGTAGAACAATTAACAAAAGCTGTTGGTGGAACAATACATAGTATGGATATTGTAAGAGGATCATACGATTTTGTTGTTGTAATAGATTTAGGAGCGTTTGAGGACTTTGCTGCTATTAAATTGGTTGTAGAATCCTCTGGTGCAGTAAAAAATTTAACAATTTTAGAGGCTATTGATTTTACAAAAGCGACAACTAAAGCCAGTAAAATTGGTTACAAAGCACCAGGACAGTAAATAAATTTATTTTTTTTCGTCGTTATCAACGACTAAGCAGATTTCTGATTTAGTCAGAAATCTGCGACCTGTTCCGTTATCTAAAGAAAACATCCCACCTATTCCTTTGACAGCATCAATAGTCAAATCGGTGTGTTTCCATTTTTCGTATTGATCGCCATTCATATAAAAAGGAACGCCTCCAATTTCACCTAATTTTACATCATTATCCCCAAGAGGAAACTCTCCTTCTTGAAAACACATTGGGGCACTACCATCACAACAACCACCTGATTGATGAAACATTAATTTTTCACCATATTTTCCCTGAAGTTCAGATAGCAAATCTAGTGCTGAATTTGTTGCAGATACTTTCATTTTTAAAGTACGGCCCATGATTTAGAATCATGGGCCAGTATATATTATTCTTTAAAAGAAGCCTAATTTCTTTTCAGCATAAGAGACGTGAAGATTCTTATTCTGTCTATAGTGATCAAGCATCATTTTATGAGTTTCTCTTCCAACTCCAGATTGTTTATATCCACCAAATGGAGAGTGAGCTGGGTAAGCATGATAACAATTAGTCCATACTATTCCCGCTTGTATAGCTCTTCCCATTCTGTGTGCTATATTACCATTTCTAGTCCATACAGCAGCTCCTAAACCATAAAGAGTATCATTAGCAATTTTCAATGCCTCTGCTTCGTCTTTAAATTTAATCACAGATACTACTGGTCCAAAAATCTCCTCTTGAGAGATTCTCATGTCATTTTTAGCCTCAAAAACAGTTGGTTGAATGTAATTACCCTTTTCCAATCCACTGTTTAATTTTGCTACACTTCCACCAGTAAGAACTTTAGCACCCTCTTTTTTACCAAGTTCAAGATAAGATTTAATCTTCTCCATCTGCTCAACTGAAGCTTGTGCTCCGATCATTGTTTCCATTTTCAATGGATTGTCTTGAACAACAGCTTTTGTTCTAGCGATAGCTCTCTCCATAAATTTGTCATATATAGATTCTTGAACTAGTGCTCTACTTGGACACGTACAAACTTCTCCCTGGTTAAGATTGAACATAACAAAACCTTCAATGCATTTATCGAAGAAATCATCATCTTTCTCCATAATATCTTCAAAAAAGATATTTGGTGATTTTCCACCAAGTTCCAAAGTTATTGGAATAATGTTTTGTGCTGCATATTGCATAATTAATCTGCCGGTTGTAGTTTCACCAGTAAATGCAACTTTTGCAACTCTCTTAGATGATGCCAAAGGTTTACCTGCTTCTAGTCCAAATCCGCTCACAATATTTACAACTCCTGGAGGTAACAAGTCTCCAATAAGTTCCATCATTACCATAATTGATGCTGGAGTTTGTTCAGCTGGTTTTAAAACTGAACAGTTACCTGCAGCAAGAGCTGGTGCTAATTTCCATGTAGCCATTAGTAATGGAAAGTTCCATGGAACTATCTGTCCAACTACACCCAATGGTTCATGAAAATTATAGGAATATTGATTATTTGCTATTTCCGCAATAGAGCCTTCCTCTGCTCTTATTACTCCTGCAAAATATCTCCAATGATCAATAACCAGTGGCAAGTCTGCTGCCATACATTCTCTGATAGGTTTACCGTTATCTAAACATTCAGCGACTGCTAGCAAGTTTAAGTTTTTTTCTAAAACATCAGCAATTTTATTCAAAATATTTGATCTTGTTGTGATGTCCGTCTTTCCCCACTCAGTAAAAGCTGCGTGAGCTGCGTCTAATGCTGCTTCTACGTCTTTTTCATTTGATCGTGCAACAGAACAGATTTTCTCATTTGAAATCGGGCTAATATTATCAAAGTATTTGCCTGACTTAGGTTCTACAAATTTTCCATTAATATAGTTTCCGTATTTTGCCTTAAATGGAAATTTAACCTTAAGGTGAGAGGTATCTAATACTGAGGACACTTTTAATGCTTCTGCACTCATTTTTCCTCCATAGTTTTTTTTTTTAATAAAGTATTAAAAACTTTTTTATGATAAATGTAAATATGACAAAGGTTAAACTCAACTTGTACTTGCAAAATTGACTATTATAATCAACATTAATTTATGGATAAAAACTTTTTTAGAAAATTGAGAATACTAGATGGAGGAATGGGTCAAGAACTCCACGCTAATGGTTTGGTGTCTAAAGGAACACTTTGGTCAACTAGTGCCGTAATTAATGAGAAATATCATGATTTAATTATAGATTGTCATTTAGCCTATATTTCAGCTGGTGCAGAAGTCATAATTACAAATAACTTTTCTAGTAGAAGAATAAGAATGGAACAAAACAAAGTTAATCATCTTTTTGAATTTGTGAATAAAAAAGCTTGTGAACTTGCTTTAAAAGCCAGAGAAAAATCTAAAAAGAAAATTTTTATTGGAGGAAGTATCCCGGCACAACATGATACCTATAAAGAGGATACTCGAGAAAAGAAAGTTATATATAAAGCATTTAGTGAACAACTTAGCTGTATTAAAAATTATGTAGATTTTTTTTATTTAGATGTCTTATCAAGTGGAAGAGAAATAGGTATTGCTTCAGAGATAATAGACAAATATAAAAAACCCATACTTGTTGGTATCCACTTGACTAAAAATGGAAAATTGCCCTCTGGAGAAACAATAACAGAAGTGATAAAGAAATATAAGCATTCAAGCTGGATTGGTATAATAGCTTCATGTGTATCAATGGAAATTGCTGAAAATTCTATTTCGGAATTTAAAAAACAAAATTTACCTTTTGGATTCAAAGTTAACCTTTGGGGAGATGACGAACCATCCCCAGTAAGAAAAATTAATAGCGCGAAATATAATGAAGATGCGGTTAATCTTAATACTGTTATGGGTAAAAAAGAAGTGTCAGACGAAGAATTTAAAAATTTAGGCAAAAAATTTATTGAAAATGGGGCAACAATTATCGGAGGATGTTGTGAAACTAATCCAAGTCATATTAGAGTCTTATCTAGCTTGAGGTAAGATTTTGTTTTATAGACTGTTTTACAAAATAAAAACCTAAAACTACCGCGAATAATGCAACTAAAACTTTTAAAGTTATAACTTCTTTCAAAAAAATATAACCTAAAATAACTCCAAAAATTGGTATTAAGTAGGCTACTTGGGAGTGGAAGACTAAACCATTTTTTTTCAGAATATGAAATCTAATTAGCCAAGCAATCCCTGTGGGAAAAACACCCAAGTAAATTAATGAAATTGTAGAGTCTAATCTAGGAATTATATTCCAGGGTTGTTCATAGTAAATCATAATTGGGAAAATTATTAATGATCCCCATATCAAAATCGAACTTGTTAAATTTTCATTTTTTTTTGAACTTATTTTTAATGTTAAAATTCCTCCAATTACATAAAATGTTGAACCTAATAAAATCATTAAAGCGTAGAAAAAATTTTCATTGTTTATAAGAAGATTGTCAGAAAACAAAATTATTATTCCAGCAAAACCGACAATGACACCTATTACTTTTGTAAAATTGATCCTTTCAGTTTTTGTGAAAAAATGTGCTAAGATCGTTGAACTTAATGGAGTTGTCGACATTAAGATTGCAGCTAAATTACTTTGAATTTTTTGTACACCATAAGCTATTAAAAAAAAAGGTATTACTAAATTGACAAATCCTATAATAGCAAACCAATACCAATCTTTAGAAAATGCTTCAATTTTAATATTTTTAAGATGACATATAATTATAATTAATACTGCTCCCAGAAATATTCTAAAAAAAGCAACCGTAAGAGGTCCATAAGAATAAGTAGCTATTTTAATATTAAAAAATGCAGAAGCCCAGATAAGAGAAAGTACCGAAAGTAGTATGTAATCAATTGTCTTTGGCGAAGTCATTCAGTTATGTCCATAATTTTTCCAGACGTTATTTTTTGTAAGTCATTAAAACTAATTTTAAAAATTGCATTTGGGTGTCCTGCAGCTCCATATAAATTATCAAACTTTTTTAAATTATAATCTATTAAAGTTTCTAATTTATTATTTGAACCAACGGGGGATACTCCACCAATTGTAAACCCTGTAATCTCTTTAACTTTTTTAGCATCAGCCATCCTTAAATCTTTTACATTTGAAATTTTTTTTAACTTATTTAAGGAACATCTTTTGTCCCCTGAAACTAAACAGAGGAAATACAAGTCATTTTTTCTTAAAACAAGACTTTTAATGATTGCTCCAGTCTCACAATTTAGGGCTTTTGAAGCATCTTGTGCTGTTTTAGCAGTATTTTCTAAAATTTGGATTTTTAAATTATTATTAAAACGACTTATCACACTTTGTACTCGTTTTACTGGTTCATTATTAAATAAATTACTCATACAACTATTAATTGATTTCTTACAAATTTATTTTAAGTTAAAATGATATGCGTTAATTGCATATTAGTTATCAATTTAATAGGCGATATTAATATACTTTTTTTTGTTAATAAGCCACTTTTATAGAGGAGATTTATGAGCGTAAAAAATATTCAAAAGATAATGAAAGACAAAGAAATTGACTACGTAGATTTAAGATTTACAGACCCACGAGGAAAACTTCAACATGTTACAATGGACGCTAAAGTCGTAGATAGCGAGATGCTAGAGGACGGTATATTCTTTGATGGTTCCTCAATAGCAGGTTGGAAAGCTATAAATGAATCAGACATGATTTTGAAGCCTGATTTATCAAGGCCTGTGGTTGATCCATTTACTTCACACAACACATTAAATATTTTTTGTGATATTCTAGACGCTGTAAAAAAAGATCCTTACGAGAGAGATCCAAGAGGCACTGCGAAAAAGGCAGAAGAGTATTTAAAAAATACAAAAGTTGGTGACAAAGCATTTTTTGGTCCAGAGCCCGAATTTTTTGTTTTTGATGATGTTAGATACAAAAATGATATGAATGAAACTGGATTTTCAATAGATAGTACAGAAGGACCCTATAACACAGGAAAGAAATACGAAAATGGAAATATGGGTCATAGACCGGGTGTTAAAGGTGGATATTTCCCTGTGCCTCCAGTTGATAGCGCTCAAGATATGCGAAGCGAATATTTAAAAGCAATGAAGGATATGGGTATCAAAGTTGAAAAACATCACCACGAAGTTGCACCTAGTCAGCATGAGCTTGGTATGTATTTTGGCACTTTAGTTAATCAAGCAGATAACATTCAGCTATATAAATACGCTGTTCACATGGTTACTCACTCATTTGGAAAAACAGCAACGTTTATGCCTAAGCCAGTAAAAGGTGATAACGGTTCAGGAATGCACGTACATCAATCAATATGGAAAGGAAGTACACCATTATTCATGGGAAATGAATATGCGGGATTATCTAAGACCGCACTTCATTACATTGGTGGTATATTAAAACACGCAAGAGCGATAAATGCATTTGCTAATGCTACTACCAATAGTTATAAAAGATTAATACCAGGTTTCGAAGCCCCAGTTCTATTAGCATATTCTGCTAGAAATAGATCAGCCTCTTGTAGAATTCCAATAACTTTAAGTAAAAAAGCTGCAAGATGTGAAATTCGTTTTCCTGATGCTTCTGGAAACCCTTATCTTACATTTGCATCTATGTTAATGGCAGGATTAGACGGAATTAAAAATAAGATTGATCCAGGCAAATCCTTTGATAAAGATTTATATGCATTAAGTGAGTCGGAAATTAAAAAAATTCCAACTGTGTGTGGTTCATTAAGAGAAGCAATGGAAAGTTTAGACAAAGATAGAAAATTTTTAACACAAGGTAATGTATTTACTGATGATCAGATAGATGCTTATATAGATTTAAAAATGGAAGAAATTCACAACTTTGAACATACTCCTCATCCAATTGAGTTTGATATGTATTACAGTTGTTAAAAAGCTAAATTTTAAAAGACTCACCACAACCACATCTTTCAGTTTCGTTGGGGTTGTTAAAGACAAATGAAGATGAAAATTCATCTTTTTTGTAATCCATCTCCGTTCCTAAAAGGTAAATTATTGCACTTGGATCTATAAATACTTTTACACCTTTGTCTTCAATCATCTCATCATTTGGGTTAATTTCTTTTGCATATTCAAGTACATACTCCATGCCTGCACATCCACCTGATTTTACACCCACTCTGACACCTAATGTTTCTTTTTTTGCATTAGATATTATTTCTTTTATCCTGTTAGCTGCTTTATCGCTTAATTTAATCACTTGCTCGGTCATATGTTAAGTTCCAATTTTGCTGCCTCAGACATCATAGATTTATTCCATGGAGGGTCCCAAACTAAATCCAAGTCTACTTTCTCGATACCTTCAACTTGCATTACACTATCTTTTACCTCTTTCGGTAAACTTTCTGCAACTGGACAATTTGGTGTTGTTAAAGTCATTTTAATTCTAACATGGTCTTTATTGACATCTACATCATATATCAGACCAAGTTCATAAATATTTACTGGTATTTCTGGGTCATATATTTTTTTTATTTCGTTAATGACTTGATCTTTTAGTTCCATATTTTATTCTGTACTTACGTCTTTCTGAAAATCCTCTAAAGCAGAGGAAAGTGCATGCCATGAAAGTGTTGCACACTTAACTCTCATTGGGTAATTTTTTACACCGCCTAGACTCATTAATTTAATTTTTTCATCCTCTTTAAGTAGTTCTGAATTTACATCATCCTTTTCCTTAATCATATCTAAAAATTTTTCTATAATTTCTTTCGCTTCTTTTTCACTTTTTCCTTTCATAAGATCTGTCATTATCGAAGCGGAGGCCATAGAAATTGCACACCCCTCACCCTCAAAAGAAATATCATTAACTTTTTTATTTTCGTCTAATTTTAAGAATAGATGTACCTTATCACCGCAAAGTGGATTATGACCCTTGGCATCTTTATTAAAATTTTCAAACTTTCCCAAATTTCTTGGGTTTTTACCGTGGTCTAAAATAATTTCTTGATATAATTCCTTTAAATTCATTATTTATCAAATATTTTTTTACAATTATTTATTGACTCATTTAATTTATCAAGATCATCTTTAGAATTGTAAACACCTAAGGAAGCTCTTGCAGAAGCTGTTAGACCTAGTTTATCATGCAATATTTGACAGCAATGGTGACCGGCCCTAATAGCTACCCCATCTTCGTCTAATATTGTTGCTATATCATGTGGATGTATTCCATCTATTGTGAAAGATAAAACTGCACCTTTCTTTTTTGGATTTCCAATTAACCTTACAGAATTATTTTTTCTCAATACTTCTTCACCATAATTTAACAAATCATTTTCGTGTTGGATTAAATTGTCAATACCAATTTTATTAAGGAAGTTTATAGACTCATTAAATGCAATAACTTGTGCGGTTGCCATCGTTCCGGCTTCAAATTTATTTGGAAGTTCACCATAGGATATATCATTTTTTTTAACTTCATTAATCATTCCACCCCCACCTTGATATGGGGGAAGATCCTCTAGCCATTTCTTTTTTGCATATAAAATACCTAAGCCGGTTGGTCCATACATTTTATGACAAGATATTGCGTAAAAGTCACAATCTAAGTCCTGCATATCCATTTTCATATGTGGCGCACTTTGACAACCATCTACCAAAACTGGAATACCTTTTGAGTGTGCTAACTGAGTTATTTCTTTTATCGGCAATATAGCACCTGTTACATTTGATAAGTGCGTTAAGGCAATTATTTTAGTTTTGTTATTTATTTGTTTTTCAATACTCTCTAAAGAAATATCTCCGTGATCATCAATTTCCGCAAAGTTAATTTTAATTCCTTTATTTTTTCTTAAATAATGCCAAGGAACATAATTTGAATGATGTTCTAGTTCTGTCAACAATATTTCGTCACCTTCTTTTAAATATTTTTGACCAAATGTATTTGCTACTAAATTTATTGCTTCCGTAGCACCTTTGGTAAAAACAATCTCATTTTTATCTTTGGCATTTATATATTTTTGTACCGCTGACCGAGTATTTTCATACAGATTAGTAGCAGCAACTGCCAAATAATGTACACTTCGACCAACATTTGAAAATTCTTTTGTATAAAAATCATAAATCCTGTCAACAACAACTAGTGGTTTTTGTGAAGAATTAGCGCTATCTAAGTAGACTAAGTCGTTATTTTGCACTTTGTTATTAAAAATTGGAAATTCTTTTTTTATGTTTTCTATTTTCATTATATTTGCATTAAATCTTTTATGATCCCTTTAACATTATTATCTGTAATTTTTTCAACTACTTCTAAAAAGTAACCGTCTAAGAGCATTTTTTTTGCTTGATTTACATTAAGTCCTCTAGTCATTAGATAAAAAATTTTATTATCCTCTAAATTGCCTGATGATGAACCATGAGAACATTTAACATCGTCTGCATAAATTTCTAATTCTGGCTTTCCATTAAACTCTGTCCCATCATTCAGAAGTATTGCTTTACTAAGTTGGTATCCATCAGTTTTTTGAGCAACAGAGTCGACAAATATCTTGCCTTGATAAACTGCTTTAGATTGATCTTTTAAAGCACACTTAATTAGTTGATAACTCTTAGTATTTTCAGATAAATGATTAATTTTAGATCTTATTTCGTGTTGCTTTGAATTGTCCAAATTGATTACCCCATTTATAAAAGCTGAGCTAAAATTTTCTAATAAATTACATTCAACTTCGTTTTTTGAAAATTCAGAGCCTGATGAAAATATAAAATTTTCCGATATACTATTTTTATATAATTTTATGTTAGATTTTGAGTAATACAAATTAGAATTATGATTTAAATCAACTTTATAATTTTTTAATATTGATCCTTCATTTAATATAAAATTATTATAGATATTGTAAAAGTTGTTTTTAGATAAATTTAAATTAAAATCTAAAATACTCATAGAGGAATTTTTCTCCATTACTATATCGAGCCTTTGGTTTAAAGCAGTATTGATAATATTTGGTGAAGTATAATTTATAAATATTACAGGATTTTTAAATTTATAATCCTCTTTAACTAATAATTTTATGTAGTCGAGGTATAAAGCTTTATTAAGAGAGTTAAGAGATGTATCTGTTTTAAAATTTAAATTATCTGGTTTTTTAATTATTTCAAATTTATTTTTCTCCTCATTATTAAATTCTATACTTTCTATAATTCCATTTACAGAAATTATATAATTATTTTTTAATAAATCTTTTGGAATAAGATTTATAATATCATCTATATTTATTTTTTCAGAAATAAAACTATTAGTAAATTTTAAATCTGGTATTTTTGAAGATATTATTTTGTTTAAATCAATAAATTTCCAATCCTCATGTTGCTTTGTAGGAAAACCATTTTTAGTAAAATTTAATAAAGACTTGCCCCTAACAACTATTTCTTCTTTATTAAGATTTAATATATCTTTTATTTCATTTAAATTAATTTCTTTATTAATCATTAGTTAATTCCTTCGTATCCTTTTTTTTCAAGCTCGATAGCTAATTCAAAATTACCTGATTTTATTATTTTTCCATTTTTTAAGACATGCACAAAGTCAGGTTTAATATAATTTAACAACCTCTGATAATGAGTAATTATTAAAAAGGAATTTTTATCATTTCTTAGTGAATTAACTCCATCAGAAACAACTTTTAATGCATCTATATCTAATCCAGAATCTGTCTCATCTAATATTGAAAGTTTTGGTTCTAAAATTGACATTTGTAAAATCTCATTCTTTTTTTTTTCTCCACCAGAAAAGCCAACGTTAAGTTGTCTATTTAAGTTTTTTTCTTCAAATTTAAGATCTTTAGCTTTTTGTTTTACTAATTTCAGAAATTCTAGTGCATCATATTCTTTTTCTCCATTAGCTTTTCTTATTGCATTTACAGAAGTTTTAAGAAAATTATTATTATTTACTCCGGGGATTTCTAGTGGATATTGAAACGCTAAAAAAAGTCCCCTATGGGCTCTTTCTTCAATTTCTAAATCTAATAAATTTTGAGTTTGATAAAATACCTCTCCACTTGTCTCATAACCCTTCTTACCTGATAAAATATTTGAAAGTGTACTCTTGCCAGAACCGTTAGGCCCCATAAGAGCATGAACTTCACCTGAACTAATTTTTAAATTTAATCCGTTAAGTATATTTTTATTATCTATTTTTGCAGTTAAATTTTTTATTTCTAACATTACCCAACACTCCCTTCTAAGCTAATCCCTACTAGTTTTTGGGCTTCTACTGCGAATTCCATTGGTAATTGTTGGAGTACTTCTTTACAAAAACCGTTTACAATTAAGCTTACTGCCTCCTCAGAATTTAACCCTCTTTGCTGACAATAAAACAATTGTTCCTCACTTATTTTTGATGTCGTTGCCTCATGAGCAATATTCGAATGAGAATTTCTGTTTTTGATGTATGGTATTGTATGTGCACCACATTTATTTCCCATTAATAGTGAATCGCATTGAGTGAAATTTTGTGCGTTTTTTGCCTTTGGAAATATATCTACTAAACCTCTGTAAGTATTGTCAGCAAAACCTGCGGATATTCCTTTTGATATAATTTTACTTTTTGTATTTTTTCCTAAATGTATCATTTTAGTTCCAGTATCAGCTTTTTGATGATTATTGGTAATAGCTATTGAGTAAAACTCTCCTACTGAATTATCTCCTTGTAAAATACAACTTGGGTATTTCCACGTAATAGCTGACCCAGTTTCAACTTGCGTCCATGATATTTTTGAATTTTTTTCTTTGCATAAACCTCTCTTTGTAACAAAATTATATATTCCACCTTTGCCATTTTCATCCCCAGGATACCAATTTTGCACTGTTGAATATTTTATTTCAGCACCTTCCAAAGCAACTAATTCCACATTTGCTGCATGAAGTTGATTTTCATCCCTCATAGGTGCAGTGCATCCTTCAAGGTAACTAACATAACTGTTTTTGTCAGCTATAATTAGTGTTCTTTCAAATTGACCCGTTTGTGATGCATTTATTCTAAAATAAGTTGAAAGTTCCATTGGACATTTAACACCTTCAGGAATGTAAACAAATGAACCATCTGTAAACACTGCTGAATTTAAAGTGGCAAAATAGTGATCATTTATAGGTATTACTGATCCAAGATACTTTTTTACTAATTCAGGATGTTTTTGTATTGCCTCTGATATAGGACAAAAAATTACACCAACTTCATTTAATTTATCTTTAAATGTCGTCGCAACAGAAACTGAGTCAAAAACCGCATCAACTGCAATACCGCTTAATCTTTTTTGCTCATCAAGTGGAATACCTAATTTTTTATATGTCTCAATTAATTTTGGGTCGACTTCATCGAGACTTTTAGGTTTATTTTTTGATGTTTTTGGAGCTGAATAATAATACAAATCCTGATAATCAATTTTTGGATATTTAGGTTTTTGCCAGTTTGGTTCTTGAATTATTTGCAATCTATCAAATGCTTTCATTCTCCACTTTAACATCCAATCTGGTTCATTTTTTATTTTAGAAATAAATTCAATAGTATCTTTGGTTAGTCCCTTTGGTGATTGTATATTTTCAATATCAGTCGTAAAACCATATTTATATTCTTTTAATTTATCAATTTCTTTTTCTCTCATTATAATCTTTTCTCCAAATCATTTTTATGTGCTAGATCACTTAATAGTTTTTTTTCAAAAAAAGAGTTAATATGACTATCTAACTCATCCCAAAGTTTGTGTGTATTACATTTTATGGATTTACCGTTACATCCTTTTTTCAAATGTTTAATACATCTAACCGTTTTAACATTTTCATCAACAGCAAATAAAATTTCTGATAGTTTGATCTCTGAAGCTTGTCTGTAAAGTTTATACCCACCTTTTGTACCTCGTATACTCTCTACAATCTTAAATTTTTTTAATTTTAAAAAAATCTGTTCAAGATAAAGTAATGAAATATTTTGTCTTAATGATATGTCTCTTAAAGATACTGGCCCTTTTTTATAGTATAATGCAAGATCTATAAGTGCCATTACTGCATATCTTCCTTTGCTTGTTAGTTTCATAAATTCAATTATTTAGCGGTTAATTTATACATTCCCGACTGATTTAGTCAACTTTGAGCATTTTTAAACTTGCAATTTGTCACTCTGTTTTGATAGAAAAACGTAATTTTTTTTTGAGAGTGATAATCAATTTCATATATGGAAAGTAAAATTTCAGAAGTTTTTATACCAGGGCCAAGTGGAAGACTTGAGGGAAAGTATTTTAAAAGTAAAAAAAATACCTCTCCAATAGCATTAGTATTGCACCCTCATCCACAATATGGGGGTACCATGAATAATAAAGTTGTAGCTGACACTTTTAATACATTTATAGAGAATAATTTTTCTGTTTGCAGGGTAAACTTCAGAGGTGTTGGAAAAAGCGATGGGGAATTTGACAATGGACAAGGAGAGCTGGCTGATGCCGCTGCAGCTCTTGATTGGATTGAAAGAGAAAATTTTGATAATTCGCAATGTTGGATTGCGGGATTTTCTTTTGGATCTTTAATAGCAATGCAACTTCTTATGAGGAGACCTGAAATAAACAGATTTATAGCAATATCACCACAACCAAATGTTTACGATTTTTCTTTTCTGTCACCTTGTCCAACTTCTGGTTTGATAGTATCCGGCGAAAACGATGAATTAGTTCCTTATGAAGATTTAAATGAATTGAATAAAAGGTTAAGTTCTCAAAAAGGTATAAAAGTTGAATTTACTCAAATAAATAATGCAAATCATTTTTTTTCAAAAGCCACTGATAGTTTAAATATTGAATTAAATAAATATATACAAAGAGAAACCGCCCTATACTAATAATTCTTAACTTGCTTTCCACCTGTACACGGTTTTTTACATCCAGTAGTTCTTGGAAACGTTATAGCTAATCTTAGTTTAGATCTAATTGACAAATAAGCAAATGCTTGTGACTCAACAAAATCCCCGTCGATAGAGTAATCATCAACTAATTTTAAATCAATTTTTTTTTGCAATTGATTTTTAATACTGTCTCTTAGTGTTGCATTCTTTCTTCCACCACCACATAAAAGAAGTAAAGATTTTTTACTTGATATACTGTTGATCTGATTTGCAATATTTTTTGCTGTAAGTTCGGTAAGTGTGGCCATTGCATCATTTAATTTTAAACCACGTACTATATTTAAATTGAAATCGTTTATATCCAAAGAGCGTCTTTTTGACTTTAATAAAATGTTATCTAAATGATTTAACATTTCATTAAGAATATATTTGTTTATAATCCCCTTCTTAGCTAATTGCCCATCCTTATCTATTTTGTACCTAGAGCTTGATCTTAAGAACTTATCTATTAAACACATGCCGGGGCCACAGTCCCAAGAAATTAAAGAAGATTTTTTTACAATAGTTAAATTTGATATTCCACCTATATTCAAAAAAATTACCTTATCATAATTAATATTTAATCCATTTGTTAATTTGTATTTATCATAAAGCAATTTATGAAATATCGGAGTTAATGGAGCTCCATCGCCACCATTTTTAATATCATTATTTCTAAAATTATAAATTATTTTTTTTTTTATTAACTGTGACAAGAGATAAGGATCTCCGATTTGATAGGTAATTTGTTCATCTGGGTTATGTAACATGGTCTGTCCATGGAACCCTACTATTTCAATTTCGATTTTATTTTTTTTATTAAATTTGTTAACTGCTTCTGCATGAAAAAGTGTGATTTCTCTTTCTAAGAGTTTTAAATTATTAATATTTTTTTCAATATCTGAAGGCAAATTTATTATTTCTCTTAATTTGGTTAAATTAGAGTATAATTTACTTGGATATTCATAATAAGAATTTTTAATAACTTCGAATATACTTCTTCCATCCGAATTTATTAATGATATATCAACACCATCCATGGATGTTCCACTCATTAAACCCAGTGATGTAATAACTTTTCCCATTATTTTTTTTTATTAATTATTGTATATTGTAGATCTTAATTCATGAATAAATTTTTAAAAGAATTCAAAGATAGAGGTTATTTTTATCAATGTACAAACGATTTTGAGTTATCGTCTCTTTTAGAAAAAAAAAGTATCAAAGCGTATATAGGGTTTGATAGTACAGCCCCAAGTTTACACGTTGGAAGTCTTATGCAAATAATGTGTTTAAGATTATTACAAAAACATGGTCACCAACCAATAGTTTTAATTGGAGGTGGCACTACAAGAATTGGAGATCCCTCGGGCAAAGATGAAACAAGAAAAATTCTTTCAGATAAAGAAATAGAAAGAAATATCAGGAGTATAAAAAAAGTATTTAATATTTATCTTGATACTAAAAATTCTAAATTGAAACCAATTTTTGTAAATAATAATAGTTGGTTAAGTAAATTAAATTACATAAATTTTTTAAGAGAAATTGGAAAATATTTTACAATAAATAAAATGTTAAGTTTTGATAGTGTAAAACTTAGGCTGGAAAGAGAACAATCCTTAAGTTACATGGAATTTAACTATATGATTTTGCAAGCATATGATTTTCTTGAATTATACAAAAAAAAAGGTTGTTTACTTCAAGTGGGCGGATCTGACCAATGGGGAAATATAATAAATGGTGTTGATTTAATTAAAAGACATTTAAATAAACAAGCTTATGGATTAACAACTCCGTTGATTACTTTATCTTCTGGAGCAAAAATGGGTAAAACTGAAAAAGGAGCTATTTGGCTAGATAATAAGTTTTTGTCATCTTATGATTATTGGCAGTTCTGGCGTAATACAGCTGATGCAGACGTAATAAAATTTCTGAAATTATTTACCGACCTAGATTTGGAAGCAATAGATAATATTAAATCAAAAAATATAAATGAATTAAAAATTATTTTAGCAAATGAGGCAACAAAAATGCTCCATGGTAAAGAATTATCAAATAAAGCAGAATTAACTGCTAAATCAACATTTGAAAGCGGTTTAGTTGGAGATGAATTGCCAACTTACAAAATTAATAAAAAAGATGTTGAAAACGGCATTTCAATAATCGATGTTGCAATCAACTCGAAATTACTGAATACAAAAAGTGAAGTCAGGAGAGCTATAAAAGATAATGGTATAAAGTTAAATAATAAAGTTGTAGCTGACGATAAACAGATAGTTGACACAACATTTTTTACAAATGGAATAAGTAAATTATCATTTGGAAAAAAAAAACATATCAAATTAAAAATAAATTAATTTTTTAGCACTGGATAAACTGGATTTGTTTTCTGAAAAATTTTTTGATATTCTTGTTTTATACATCTATTTGATATGTATTTTATATTCTCTTTTTTTACCATATTTTCTGCATCTATATGATGTATGCCATATTGTAACCATAAGACCTTTGCGCCTATTCTAACTACCTGTTTCGCTATATCTGGGATCTCTTTTGACGGTCTGAAAACATCTACGATATCAATTTTACCCTCTGCTTTATCTAAACCTGATAATACTTTTTCTCCATTTATTATTTCACCTTCAGCAAATGGGTTTATTGGTATTACTTTGTATCCAAAATCTTGCATATATTTCATAACAACATTTGCCGGTTTCCTTTTAATTTTATTTGGATCTTCTTTTTTTTTTTTCTGAACTTATACCAATCATTGCTATCGTTTTAGCATTCTCTAAAATAACTTTTATTTCTTGATCGTCCATTACTTATGTCTCCATTTAGGGGCTCTTTTTTCCAAAAATGCTGAAATCCCCTCTTTTGCGTCCATTGCCATCATGTTTAAAGTCATCATTTCACTCGTATATTTATAAGCTTTATTCAATGGCATCTCTAATTGCTTGTAAAAAGCTCTTTTACCAATTTTAATTGTTAAATTTGATTTAGATGAAATTTTTTTTGCAATATTTAATACCTCATTATTCAACTTCTGTTTTGAAAAATGATCGTTAATTAAACCAATTTGTTTTGCAAAGTTTGCTTTAATTGGTTCTCCGGTTAATAACATTTTCATCATTTGTTTCCGATTTATTTTTCTGCTGACAGCTACCATGGGTGTGCTGCAAAAAAGGCCTATATTAACCCCAGGAGTAGCAAAAATTGCATCATTAGTGCTGTAAGCTAAATCACAACTTGCAGCTAGCTGACATCCTGCAGCAAAAGCTGCACCATGAACTTTAGCTATTACCGGTTTCCTGCCCTCTACAATTTGTAACATTACTTTAGAACATAAATTAAATAATTTTAAATATTTTGATCTAACTTTTAAACTTTTAACTTCTTTTAAATTATGTCCAGCACTAAAACCTTTTCCATTGCCATTTATAATTATTACTCTTGTTTTGCTATCAGCATCAAATTTTTTTAACAGTTTTGACAATTCATTTAGTGTTTTAAATGATAATGAGTTATATGTTTTAGGGTCATTTAGTGTTATAGATTTTATGCCAGAGCCAAGATCTTTTGAAATAACATTCATATTTACTCCAATTCTCCCTCTTCACGCATTTTAGCTCTTATTTTTGTTGCTGATATTTTTTGAATTTCCTCAGGAAGAACTACCTCCTCTATTTTGTATCCAACTCCTCTACCATAAGAAATATTTGTAATGTTAGGTACAAGCATTATCTTAAATCTCCCCTCATATTTAGGATTTAATTTATCCTCAATATTCTTCTTAACAGTATCAAAATCAAATGGATTATCATCAACTCCTTGAACATCTCTAATTTGAATACATACCTGTCCAGTTTTTTTTACTATCTCCTCAAATAAAGCATAATGACCATCATGAAAAGGTTGCCACCTTCCTAACATTTGTGCAGTTGGTTTTTTATTATCCCACTGGTAAATCATTTATACTCCTAACGTTTGTAGTTTATTCTTTAATATAGAAATTTAAAGTATTTAATTTAAAATATACTAGAAATTTTTAAGTTAACTTCATACTCGGGATATTCACTAAGTAAATCATAATCTGTTTCAAATAAAATATCAAAACCATTTAATTTTTTACTATAATCAGCAGACGCAACATTGTCTTGAATAGAAAGTGTATACTGAACTTCCCTTAATGTTATATAGGCTGTTCCTAAGTAGAATGTATCGCTGTGACTGTTCTCGCTTTGATTTCTTTCATATAAAGTGGTCAATGAAAATCCAGTTTGTGTAATTACATCTAAGCCTAATTTTACTTTACCACTTTTTGGTTCTTGCTGATCAATTGATCTCGTATAAGTCGTATTGGGATCAGAAACATATTTTATAGAAACATCTGAAGAAGGACTAATATCTAATCCTAATTCAATACCAGTAGAAGGTATTAAATTTATATTATTTAATTTAAATATATTATTTAAGTTAATGCCGGTATATAAAGCACCGTTTTTAATTGTTTGATCATCATAATCTAATGCGTCGGTTCCAGTCTCTGAATATTCTTCTAGACGTGTATGGCTAAAATCAAATCTGATATTTGGTGAAATGTTTAAATTATTTCTATTTAAAACAGTAGAGTAATTTATAGATCCATATAATTGTGCTCCATCTCTGTCTCCATTCAAGGTATTATTGCCTTTTTTTCTAACATTTTTTAAATCAAGTTTGCTAAAACCAAAAATACCGTCAATAAATTTATTTTCACCCGACAGTAGGCTTGCATAGGTGGAAAGGCTGTAACCATCAGTATCTAATGAGGTTCCAGGAGTTCCAACATCAACATCGTCTTTAGTATATCTAATTGTATATCCGTAAAGATATCTATCGCTTACTTTGTTATCTACCCCTATAGTAATACCTTTAGTATTTATATCTTTTGAATGTGAAGCATTCGTATCTCCAACCCTACCTATGCTAACACTTCCTTCGCTCCAAAAAGACCAGGTAGTATTAATTTCTTCTTCTTCGAGTTCTTCATCGTCGGTAAGAGCTGCAGGAACTACTTTTGCAATTGAAGCAATTTTAGGATTGGAAAATTTAAATTTAATTCCCTGACTAAATAATTCTCTATATTCGTTGTAGTTTCTTAACCACTGTAATCGATTAAATATTGGTATTGATACATTTTGTATAATTCTTTTTGGTACCTTTGTTTGGGCTTCAACTAATGCAACAACTGTTTTATCTTCAAAAGGATCAGGGGCTTCTGTGGCAATTGTTTCTGTCGTAAAGTTAAGTGCAGTTGAACTAGATATTCCTGGATAATCAGCACTATCTACATCATCAAAAGCTGTTGAGGCAATTGTTACATAGTAACCTGTTTCGCCGTCTAAAGTATTACCGGGATTAATTGTAATTTCTGTAGAACCTGATCCAGAAACTTTTGTACCTGTAACACTGATTGTTTCAACTGTTGAGTCATCTGAAGATTTTTTAATTAAAATATTACCGCTTTCTGCGTCTACAACTTCAGAAAAAGTTAAAACAATATTATCGTTTACACCAACGCTTGATGCTCCGTCTGATGGTGAAGAAGAGGAAAGTGTTGGGGCTGTATTATTTATTTCAAAAGCAGTTGATAATGAATATTCATGAACACTATCGGTATTTTCATAGCCTAACATAAACATTTTTGTACCATCATTATTAAATTCAAATGCGAATGGTTCATCATCTTCTGAAGATACATCGTAACTTCCTTTGTGTATGAATCCTTCACTTAAATCAAAAGCAGTGTCTAATGTATATTCACTTAAATTTTTATCTTGACCGCTAATAATATACATTTTTGTACCATCACTATTAAATTCAATATCTCTTGGTTTTCGATCTTGAGCACTTACACTATATTCTTCTGGAGTACCTCTAGATGATTCTGCAATACTATAAGGTGTACTTAATGGAACTTCTATAATTGTATGACCGATAAATCCTGAAATGAATATTTTGGTTCCGTCATTATTGAAAGTTATTCCACAAGCTCTAGTATCTAAACTAGAAATATCCCAAACAACTACTGTTGTATCATCATAAGTTGATAGATCGTATGCAGTGCCAAGAGTTATTTCATGAAGATCATCACCTCCCGCCCCCATAAGGAATAATTTAGTTCCATCACCATTAAAAGTTAATCCAAATGGTTCATTATCCCATTCAAGATCAATACCAAGTTCACTAGTTCCAACTGGAAGTCTATCTACATGGCTTGCAGTTGAAACGTCAAATGCAGTTGTCAGATCCCATTCATTAATTTCGTCATCGGTAGAATGAGAACCTGTTGTAAACATTTTAGTTCCATCGTTATTAAATACCAAACCAGCAGGAGTAGCATTTATTGTTAATGAGGCATTTCCTGTATGGACGTTCATAGGATCATTTAAATCCGTTATACCTGCAATAACTTTGAAATTAATTATTATAAAAACAAGAAAAAACGATAGAAATTTCATATCCATAAATTAAAGAATTATTTAAATGAAATGTAATTTATATTTTTAAATCCTCTATTATTTTTGATGCCCAAATTTTAGCATTTTGCGATGTAACATGAAAATTATATTTTTCAGGTTTCACAAACATTTGATTAGTATCATCAAATCTACCTACTTTTATAGTATCAACCCAAACTATATAATCTGCAGGAAATAACGCTCTTGCTGCTGGTGTTGGAGCAATAAAATCAGCGATAACATTATTTCCTTCATTTTTTAATTTAAGTGCAAATTCAGCCATCCTCTTAGCTTGTCTCTTCCTTCCCTCCTCAGAAAAATCCCAATCATTAGCAGCCTTTCTAACTTCGTCTGCATTTAATCTTTTTGCATCAATCATAGGTGCCAGTTCATCCGCCAATGTAGTTTTGCCAGCTCCAGGTAGTCCCATTATTAGTATTATTTTCATAAAACTTTATATAATCCTAACCAAGCGTTTACATCTTTGCTTGCTAAATAATTTGATTTAAAAAATTCAATTTCCTTAATTTTATTATTATTAACTAAACTTTCAATCTTACTTTTAAATCCATAATCAATATATATAGCCTCATTTATAGTAAAACAAATTAATCCATTTCTCTTTGTAATTCGTACAAATTCATCTAAAGCATGAGCTTTTACATGAGCAAAAGTAAATGTGCCCACACACATAACAACATCATAAAAGTTATCCTTTTTTAATATGTTTTTATTTAAGTCTACTTGCTTTAATTCGTTGTATAAATATTATGGAACTTGTTTTAATAATTCCTTCGAAATATCTGAGCCATCAAAATTATAAAAACCATATTTTTTTAATTCAAGGCCTACTAAACCACTACCACAACCCGCATCATAAATTTGAATATCTATATTTTTCTGGTATTTTGCTAATATCTCTGAAGTTTCTTTAGGGCCAGAATACTCCCAATCATGCATATCTTTATTATACTTATTGCCCTTGCTCCACTCATCGTAGTAATTCATAACTTCATTTGTTGTCTTCAATTCGTGTAGGGGAGTTTTATTACCAATATCTCTTTGTGCCATTTAACTCGTTTATGTTAAATTTTTTTTAATTCCAAGTATTTGGACAATTATAACTCTACCTCAAGTTGAATCTAATTTGCTTTTTTTAAATTAATATGTTGTGATTAAGTTATTAATTGTAAGGAGAAAAAATAATGAAATTAATTAAAAAAATACTGATTTCAGCTCTATTTGTACTTGGATTTAACTCATACAATGTTGCCGCTAATGCAGAATGTGGTGATATTACCATTGCAAACATGAACTGGGCTTCTGCCAACTTTATGGCTGAGGTTGATAAAGTTATTCTTGAAGAGGGGTTTGGATGTAATGTTGAGCTCATACCTGGCGCAACAATGCCAACTTTTACCTCAATGCAAGAAAAAGGTGAGCCTGATGTAGCTCCAGAGTTCTGGGCTAACGCAGCTATTGTTGAATTAGAGGCAGCAGTTAAAGAAGGAAAATTGCACTCAATAAATAAAGCACCTATTACAGGTCTAGGAGAAGGTTGGTGGGTACTTCCAGCAACATTGGAAAAAAATCCAGAACTAACTTCTGCTGATGCAATTTTAAAAAGACCAGATCTTTTTCCGCATCCTGAAGATCCATCCAAGGGTGGGTTTCACATCTGTCCTCCGGGATGGAATTGTGAGTTAAGTAATAGAAATCACTTTAGAGCTTGGGACATGGAAGCTAAAGGTTGGGCTATTGTGGAAACAGGTTCTGCTGCAGGTTTAGATGGATCTATTGCTAAAGCCGCAGAAAGAGGAGAAAACTGGTTTGGATATTATTGGTCACCTACTTCATTAGTTGGTAAATATAATTTACAAGCCGTTGATATGGGTGAGTATGCTGGTAAAGATAATTGGGATAACTGTTTATCAAAACCAGAGCAAGAATGTGCAAACCCTAAAAAATCTTCTTGGGTAAAATCAGAAGTATTTACAGTAGTATCTGATAACTATAAAAATACTGCAGGAAAAGCAGGTATGAACTATTTTAAAAAGAGAACATATCCTGGCGAAGTAATGAACGGGATGTTGGTTTATATGGCAGATCAACAGGCAGATGGAGCAGATGCTGCAGTTGAATTTTTAGTGAGATACCCTGAAGTATGGTCTAAATGGGTACCAAAATCTACAGCTGATAAAATAAGAAAAGGCATTGGTTTATAATCAATAATTCTTTTAAACGAGCCTGTAAATACAGGCTCGTTTATAGTAATATATAATAATGGATTTCAATAATATTCCTGTAATGAATAAACAATCTCTAAGGGATTTAAAAAAAGGTATTGATCAAAATTTTAAAGAATTTTCAAGGGAATACGGTGACTCTATAGAGGGGTTTTTTGATCCTTTATTATCATTTTTGATTTGGCTAGAAAAATTATTAGTAGGAGCCCCATGGCCGCTTGTGGTATTTGCTTTCGGTTTTTTAGCTTGGATAGGTTCAAGAAGTTATAAATTGGCGATTGGTACAATTATAAGTTTTTTAATAATTGGTTATTTTGGGATGTGGAAAAATTGTATGGCAACAGTTGCCATAATCTCAGTCGCTACATTAGTATGTGTTGTTGTCGGTATACCAATTGGAATTATGATGTCAAAATCTAATAGAGCTGAGAAGGCAATTTTACCAATTTTAGACATGATGCAGACGATTCCTAGTTTTGTATATTTGATACCCATAATAATGCTTCTTGGTATTGGAAAGGTACCTGGTTTACTGGCTGTTTGTGTATATGCTCTTCCACCGATTGTAAGGCTTACAAATTTAGGGATTAGAGAAGTTGATAAAGAAACTTTAGAGGCAAGCGAGGCATTTGGGGCAACAACAATGCAAAAACTTAGAACTGTACAAATACCTTTGTCATTGCCGACAATATTCGCGGGTGTAAACCAGACAATTATGATGGCTTTAGCGATGGTTGTTATCGCTTCTATGATAGGAGTTAAAGGTTTGGGAATACCTATTTTACAAGCAATTTCAAATCAGTACCTAGCATCAGGTCTTATGAATGGACTAGCTATAGTAGCTCTAGCAATAATATTTGATAGAGTAACCCAGCAGTATGGTCAAAGAATTCAAAAGCATAGAGGACAAAAAAAATAGTCTCACCCTTACTCAAACGATTTTTCTAGACAGACAATATAAAATAAATAAGAATTGAATAATGAAATTTTCTTTAGAAATTAGTCCTAAAACAGATTTAGATACAATCCCAGCCTTAAATGATGTTTATATAACTTTTTTGCCTGGTGGAGATTTTAAAGAAACAGCTGAAAAAGCTGGAGAATTAGTAAAAAAAGGTTGTAATCCAATACCTCATATTCCCGCTAGATCAATTGAGAATGATAATCATCTTAAAGAGTATGTAAATATGTGTAAAGATCTAGGGGTAAAACAATGTCTTGTTATTGGTGGAAGCAGAGAGCCAGTTGGCAAATTTGAAAGTTCAATTCAACTTTTAGAGACTGGACTATTTAATGGGTTAAAGATAGGAATTGCTGGACATCCAGAGGGGAGTCCTGATATATCCGATTCAGAAT
>MDTB01093110.1_pt1 | contig 35988 bp, 36 predicted proteins | sample 811161 | NCBI WGS metagenome assembly MDTB01 (sample SAMN05326650, study PRJNA326480) | marine metagenome | isolation source: seawater | place: Mediterranean Sea | collected 2009 | reverse complement strand
TGAAGAGTTACTAAATCAACAATTAAACTCAGCATTGCTAATTTCTAATAAAAATATTGCCCCAGATAATCACCATTCACCCACATTTTCACGTAATATGGCTTAGGCCTTAAAACCGCAGTATAGTTTTGACAGCTTGAATTATCTTGAAATTGTGAGGGCGCACAGAATTGCCTGTAACAAGCGCCCTCAATAGCTCTATAACCTTGCGACCGTTCACGCAGAACATAACCATCATCGCATGGCTCAAACCTCTCATATCCAAGCTGATAATGCCCATCAACCTTTTCTCCATTTGGGCCGGTCGTACATGATGAAAGTCTTGGTAGCGGATCTCTACCTTTTTTAATACGCTTTTTAAATTCGCTGTAAGCACCACTGCATCCTGATGGAAAACCTCCTGGCAAACATATCCAAATCGCACAGGCGTCTTGGCTGGCAGAATATCCAGGGGAAGGACTTAGAACGAATACCGAAAGAAGAGCCGTAATTGTAAGTTTTATGAAAGTCATCAATCTGCATCCTCCACTTCATTGTAGGAATTTTGATATTGCTGGGAAAACTGCCGGAGTTTTCGCACTAAAGCTAAAAATTCAACTCTGACGTCACTCGGAACGCTGTAAAATTCGCTTACAAGCTGAAGAAGTTCATTATCATCAGTATTAAAAGGGCCATTTTTATCGATGAAAAAGTAATTCATAGAAACGCCCAAAACATCCGCACAGTCTTTAAGTCTTTCAACCGTTAATCGGTTTTCGCCAGTTTCGTATTTGTGTATTTGCTGTGCCCGAACACCTAATAAATCTCCCAGTTCCCCTTGAGAAAGGCTCCGGTTCTGACGAAGAAAACTCAGCTTCTTGCCTAATTTCGCATTGAAATCTGTATTTTTTGGTTTTGCTTGCTCCATTTTTTTAGTCCATTCGTGTGGTTTGCAAGCACAGCCAAAGTATCAAACCCCATCATTTATTTGGCATGTCTCCCAATCTTTAGCTCTACCAAGACATGCGCGCGCTTTTGTTAAGATCATTATCGGGATTTTCATTTGACTAAACGGGATTCAACCTGATGCGTATAATTTGGTAGTGTCGCAAAGTTTAACACTCTCAAATTATATTTGATTTTAAGGTATAATGGCCCTGTCTTGCAATAGGAGCTTCCCATGATCTCTTTCTCTGGCCGTCACTATCCCAAATTCATCATTCTGCAATGTGTTCGTTGGTACGTTGCATATGCACTCAGCTATCGCAATATTGAGGAGATGATGGCCGAGCGCGGCTTTGATATTGATCACGCGACGCTTAACCGCTGGGTGCTGCATTACGCCCCTCTTCTTGACAAGAAGGCTAGAAAGTATAAGCGCCCTATTCACCGGAGCTGGCGCATGGATGAAACCTATATCAAGATTAAAGGGAAATGGTATTACCTTTACCGTGCCGTTGATAAATACGGCGCAACAGTGGAATTTATGGTCTCAAAGAGACGCGACAAAGCGGCAGCTAGAGCTTTCTTCCGAAAAGCCTTCTTGTCTAATAGGAGACCACTACGTATCAATATAGATAAGAGCGGCGCTAATATGGCCGCGTTAGAAAGCTTTAATAAGCCTGGATGGCTGACAGGCAAGCGGCCGTTTCTCATCCGGCAGGTTAAGTATCTCAACAATGTTGTTGAGCAAGATCATCGTCATATTAAACGCATTACTAACCCCATGGGGTCCTTCAGGAAAATGCATACTGCGTCAAGGACGTTAGCGGGAATTGAACTGATGAATATGATTAAGAAGAAACAACTACAATTTATAAAGTATAGAGATCAAAACCTGTCGCCAGCAGAGCAGTTTTATCGCTTGGCTACGGTGAGATAAACCGTGTTTAGAGGGCGTTCTCAAGCTTAGTTAAATTTTGCGACACTACCCTAGATACTCTAGCGCCTTCTCATATCCACTGTCATCGAAGAATCTTAATATTGATGCGGTCATTAGAAGGCCCCTGCCCTACCCGAACAGCTTCTGCCAAAGGCTTTTATTTTTTTCTGCTTCTAGAGCTTTTTTGAGTTGTTGGTTTTGGCGGAGTATTTTTTGTGCACGCTCCCTCTCCTCTTTATTCTCTTTTTCCTGATTAGCTACACGGGCCTCAACAGCTTTCATTGCTTTCTTCCAATCACCAGCCCCTTCACTTTCTTTGTGCTCCAGCATCAAAGTTAGCTTGGACTGGTTATCTTGGGCCTTAGTTAGCGAATCCTGCATATATTCCAACTGGCTTTCTAGCTGCTTAATCTGTCGCTGGTTAGATTCTTTATCGCTTTGCCTAAGCTCCTCTAGAAATTTGATCTTTTCTTCGAGGCCCTTGGTGTCAGTGGAAGAAGAATCATCTTTCGCCCGGGTGTTTAATGCTGTATTGGGTGTATCGTTTTTATTGTCCAGCGGCTTGACACGGTGTCCATACACGCGTGTTAATTCAGCGACATCTACCAGTGGGTTCCCATCATCATCTTTTGTTACAGAGATCCCTTTTTTTTCTATATGTCTATAGAAAGTAGCCCTTGTCACACCAACCATCTCAGCGGCTTGAGATATATTAACCTGTGTCTGTATTGCCATGTATAGTCCTCAACATTGAATGTATCAAATTATACGAATCATAACCCAAACGAATCAAATAATAAAGAGGCGGTGTATAATTCGGTGTTTAACACGTCGCCCCGGGCGTGTACAGAGGTGTATATGTCGTTTAATTTTTAACAGTGTATATACTGTTTAATTTTTGGCAAAAATGCGAAAAAACCCCGACACAACTGAGCAAATACCGATACACGCCAATACACCGCGCCATGTATAGGTGCGACCCCATTGTATTAAATTAAACATTGTGCTAGTGTATTAGACATTACAAGGGCTTTTCTGCCCTTTTATTCATAACTTTCATCTAAGAAGGAACTTTTCGCCTTCTAAAGAAAGCCATAATAAAAAACCACGGCGGCAACCGTGGCTTTTTTAGAAGCGATATAAGACACCGCCTTTATTAACTAAGTCTCATTATATCGCTCAACCGAATCAGGTGCAAGTCCTTTGTGACTCTGCAGAGTCTTTTTGCATCCTTATTCACAGGCTTTTTCTAGGGCGTAGAGAAGGAGTATACATGCAATATAATGAGGCCATAACATCACATAAAAATGTCAGCGGCGGGCGCGTGAGCTCTCAGCGCTATCGTGAGAACTTCGATGTACAGATCGAAGAGACGGTGAACCGATATGAACTTCTAATGCTCTGCAAACGCGTCGGAAAAGAAGCAGGGCTTACATCAAGAATGGTTCAGCTGCTCGATTACTATATAAACTTCACACGAGATATAGACTGGGAAGAGGGCGGTCAGCCAATTGTCTATCAGTCTCTTTCTAAGACAGCATTAGATATGGGTATTAATGAACGCCAAATTCAGAACCTCGAAAAAGCTTTGTTCGAAGTAGGGGCCATTACCTGGAAAGATAGCGGTAATCATAAACGCTTTGGTCAGCGCTGCAACAAAACAGGCGCTATTCTTTATGCCTATGGCGTGGACCTTACCCCGTTAGCTGCTTTAAAAGAAAAACTCGAAGACACGCTCCAGCAAAAGCAAGAGCGCGATCGCCTATGGATGGAAACAAAAAGACAGATCTCATTCTATAGAAGCCAAATCCGTGCCTGCATAGCAGAAGCCATAGAGAAGGGCGATAGTGAAGCGCAAAACTGGAGCGATGCTTATGAGGCAATTGCGACACAAATCAGAACACATATTAAGCTTGATCAGCTTTTTGTGCTCCTTGATCGCCATAAAGCACTCCATAGCACAATCTCAAAGGGTTTATCTCAATATGATGAGGTAGAAAAAACAGAAAAAGCTGCATGCAGAAGCGCAGAAAACTTCGTTCACAATAAATACCCTAAAAATAAAATATCTAATAAATTAGAAAGTAACATTTCTGTTTTAAATTCTTCGAATGAGTGTAGTAATGCTGACGAACATTGCGAAACCGAAGAAACCTTGGTGCCAAAAACTCAGGCTGAGACAAAACCAGTAGATATTTTACGCAGTGCAGGGCTTCAGCACATCACATTGAAGCAAGCCGTTAGCGCATCATCACAGCGATTAAAAAATTATCTACCGTTAGAAGAGGGGGAGCTCACTTGGGGCGACTTCATTGAAGCGGCGTTTAGACTAAAAAATGAGCTCGACATCTCACAAACGTCGTGGGGCAGGGGGTGTGAAGTTCTTGGAACCTCTGGCGCAGCTTTATGTGTCATACTCGCTGATCACTCTACACAACGTCTGTTCAACCCGATAGAAAATGCGAATGCGTATTTCTGTGCCATGATCGATCGCGCTAAACGCGGAGAGCTAAAACTGCATAATTCGATATTCGGGATCCTGAAGAGCGGGGGCGAAGTTAAGTCATGCTAGAAGGGGCTTTAGGGCTGCGCCCTCGCGCCGAAAAGACTTCCCTTTGGTCTCACGCTTTGCTTTCGGTTTCCCCAAATTTCCGCACAATGTTTGTACAATTTGGGTGATCCCCCTCCGATAAGCATCGGTCTTGTCGTTTCTCACCAGCTCCTCGCCGGAAGGCAGGTTTTCATACAGCGCCTTTAAGGCGTTTTAAGAAAACACAGCAAATGAGGAAGATAAGAAAATGAATAATGAGATACAAATCTATGTCGCAGATCTGGCTGCTTATAATAATGGCAAACTTCACGGTGTCTGGATTGATGCAACTAAAAGTGTAGATGAAATATTCGATATTATTAATACATTACTTGAAAACTCCCCTGAAGAAGATGCCGAAGAATTTGCTATTCATGACTATGAGGGATTTGAAGGCTTAAATATTTCTGAGTATGAAGGCATTCAGAGCGCACATGATAAAGCGGTATTTATTGAAGAGCATGGGGCATTAGGTGGAGCTGTGGCCTCTCATTTTGGTAGCAATTTAGATGATGCAAAGCGCGCTTTAGAAGAAGGGTATATTGGTGCGTATAGATCTATAGAAGATTACGCACGTGAGATTACAGAAGACTGCCACGAATTACCCGCTTATATAGAGCATTATATTGATTATGAATCTATGGGCCGTGACATGGAGATGAATGGAGATTTCTTTACAATAGAGCTTGGCTATCAAAAGCTGCATCTGTTTCATAACCTTTAAAACAACAATAAGCAAAACAGGCCTCAGGCGAAGATTTAGACATCTGAGCTTGGGGCTTTTTGTCATCAGAAATTTTTCGATCTTGTATAACGAAGATCGAAAAATTGATTTTAGAGAGATATATAAGGCCGGAGGCCGTAATGCGGAAAACGCGGTGTTTTAAATATGAAGGAAAGATATTGACGCGTTTGTGCTAAGGGTTAAATAGTGGATTGGCAGGATAGCCTTTTTGTGGTACAAATAGGCGGAATTGCATAAAGCAACCTCAAAACACCATCAAATGGTGACGAAAAAAAAGATGCATAAAGTTAGTGATGAAAAGAGAAAATCAGAAGCGCAGCGTGTGCGTTTAACGGTCGATGAAAATGCGGCCTTGAAGAAGCTCGCCGAAGAAATGGGCGTAAAGCCAAGCAAATTAATCCGCCGCCTTATTCGCGAAGCAGTGAACCAAGGTCCTGATTTTTTTGATGACGGCATTAAAGAGCTGAGAGAAACAAACCGTCAAATCGCCGCGATAGGACGTAACTTAAACCGCCTTGTTCTGATGATGAATTCTGGGGACCCAATTAATGGGATTGATCTACGTAACGAGTATGAAAATCTAAGTGTTTTATATGAGAATATACAGGGCTCATATTTAGAGCTTTTCCGCCGCGCGAAAAATAGAGCAGTAGGGAAGTTTACGCCGTGAGTTTTTATGAAGAAGAAGAGCTAGAACTTGATGGGGCGCGGGGTAAGCCTGATGAAAGCGCGGGCAGCGTTCGTTTTGGCGATAGCGCCGAGAGAGGCTATTGGGAAGGTAGTATATCAGATCGCCTTAAAGTAGCGCATGGCGTTCCGCAGGCGGTTGTTAAAATTACATCACATAGTCATGGTAAGAGCGCGGTACATAGGCGCCTTGATTATATCTCCCGTGAAGGCGATCTAATGATTGAGACGGAGACAGGGGAGCGTCTGCTTGGTAAAGAAGAGACGAAGCAGCTTCTAAATGAGTGGGCTGAAGATCTTGGACGCCGTAAGGGCGGGCGAGATGCAAGCTGTATTGTGCTGTCATTTCCTGATGGCGTAGATCATGATATTGCGTATAAGATCGCTCAAGAGTTCCTTGCAGAGCAATATGGCGATAATTACCGTTATGCTTTTGCCGCGCATGCTGATACGGAGCATTACCATGTCCATGCCGTTGTGAAGACGGTTGGTCTTGATGGGCGCGCGCTTCCTACATATAAGGCAGATTTGCGAGAGTGGCGTATTAATATGGCTGAGAAAGCACGCGCGCACGGTTTAGCGCTTGATGCTTCACCGCGTTTTGCGCGCGGCGTTTCAGATAAAATGGATATGCCGTTCTTTCAAACAGAGCGCATTGATCCATGGATAAAAGGCGCACATGTTAAGGCGGTGGATCGTGGGAATATCGGGACTGTTGTGGCGGCGGATAAAGAGCATGATCGCTATAGTGTACAGTTTGTTAATCCTGATACTGCAAGCAGCTATACGAAGATATTTACGCAAGATGAGTTATCCGTTGTGCGGGTGCCTAAAGAGGCGATAAGGCGGGCACGCGAAGAAGCGCGCGGTAAAAGTGCGATGCCCGCGCGAGTACTAAACAAAGCTAAAGAGCGCAACAGCGCTGAGCGCGTTAAGTATGCGCAGGCGGCTTTGCGTATTGCGCGGGATATACCTAAGCTTAAAGATCCAGAAGTGATAGATAAAAGTATTAACGCAATGCGAGATTTAGCGCGCTATGCGCGGGATATGGCTGGGCCTCAGAGTGAGAAGCCTGGCGAGAAGAAGGTTGAGGAAATCGTTGCCGTTATGCGGGATTATGTTTCTTCTTTAGGGAAGGGGAAATCTCAAGGCAGTGAAAAGTCTATCTGAGATGTATGGAGTGAAGGATGTGGACATTGATGGTTTAATGGGCGTTTTCAACCTTCGTTAAACTTTGCGACACTACCGATTATTATGATGGGTTTGATTTTGATATGTAGTATATTCATTTAACAAAGGAGAGGTTTTATGAGTAAGAAATTAAAGGTTTATTTTATAGTAATGACTATTTTGTCTGCTATTAGCTTACTCTTTCCTGTGGCAATCTTTATTGGTCTCTTCTTATTTCTTATCCCTGGTTATCTTCTTATAATTGCTCCTACAATTTTATTCTATAGTATTCTGGCCCACTTTATCTACCGTGTGCTTGAGAGTAAATGGAATATTAGATCCACTTTAGGCTCGTTACTCTTATCTATGTTGATAGGGGTTATTGTTTCAATGTCTCTAAATAGCTCTCTTTACTTTAAAGTTAAAACGCTAAAAGGTGGTGATCTGAATACTGAGGTGACCATAGCGGCTCCTACAAGAAGCACGATCGCGTTGCTAACTAACAAAGAGTTTGATGGATGCTCAGAACTTTGCTTTAGAATGCTGTTTAGTGGAACAGCGCAGCGTGTGATTATAGGCCATAAAGTTGATAGCGAACTATCTAATTTAAAATTACCATTCTATGAGCTTGATGATTCTAAGAGTTGTAACCTTAAAAATGTCTATGTTGATAGGCACGGTTATTTGAGGCCTGATAGTATAACTATTAAGGCATTGAGCGGGAATTGCGTTAAACGTGGAGATGTTAACTTGAAGTCTGCCGACATTATCTTAAATATTGATGAAGGTATGTATAAAAAGCATGTAAGGGACAAGTGGAGGTTAGATCGCGCCAGGTTTTTTTATTGGCAAGTTGAGCTTATTGAAAGAAATAATGGTTACTCAAAGACTTTGTATAAAAAAACAAGCTCTGTTAGTGATTATTTTTTCACTCCTCTATCATTTGGAACTAATATCTTTGCAGGTGGAGGGGGGATAGACGTGAGTTGGGGATTTTACCATTTGACAAAAAAGCGTTCTGATCTAGAAAATATAGAAAAGTATCTATCGAAACTCTTTCCAGACGCATTCAGCTACAATTTAGCACCTAGTGATGATGAAGTTCGCTTGGTAACTTCGGAAATACTATTAAACTCGAAATATATTGCCGAAGAAAAGGAGCGCTTCTATCACAGATATGTTATGGGGCTGAGGTCCAAGAAACGAAAAGGCTACAAGCTTACAGATCAAGACATGTATATATTATCCTTGGGCATAAAATCAAATATAAAAGACTACTGGGAATTAGCTTCCATAGTTAGGCTTTATGGTGATGAGCCACTCTTGCCAATGAAGGATGCGTTGTTCGAAAAACTACTCGCTTCTGATAGCGAGAGAACGGTGCGATCCATTGCTTCTGTATTGTCAGAGTTTTCTAAAGATAATTTGGAAGAAATATCAGATGTGCTTAGTAAATCCCCAATTAGTGATGAAAAGATGATGTGGATTCGTGAAAAGTCAAAGGGAAAATTTTGATATTTTTCCAGAGGAGGCGATAATGCTATCAATAGAGCTGAGGCCCTCATATGTAAGCTCTAACCGAAGTGCTGCTTTTAGTTCATCCAATGTTAGATGACAGGTTTAATGAAGTAAAGGAAGGAGCTCGGTGAGGTGTCTACGATTTGTTATGATCGTGTAGTAGCTTTTTTAAAGCCTGATATTGTTGGTTATGTTTTTCAGGATTATTGGTTTTTAGTTTTTGTAAGTTTCGAAGTTTCCATTGGATGGCTGGGAAGCGCTCAAAATCATAAATACTCCAATTCGGGCTTACGTTTTTTACGCTGAGTAAGAAAGTTTTATCTTGTTCTGTGAGACGTGAATTTACAGCTTTGATGAGTCTTTCTCTGATCGTCTCATATTCATGGTATGAGAAATCTTCTGTAGTCATGCCTATGAACTGATTTTCCATGGCCTTGCGATGATCTTGACGGTTTGGCGAAAGGATTTCGTTAATCGGTCGGTCACCGCTTAGCAAGCAGAAGATAAACCCTTGTTTGATTTCATCCGAGAATCCTTCATTCTTGAGTAAGTACTTAACGTCAAACAAGTCTCTTGGGTGTTGACGGTCAAGCGCGGCGCATATTTTACCGCCATATAATTGACCTGTTGGTATGACATTGATTACGGCGGACAAGTCATAAATTTCTTGTGCCTTTTTACAGAGCATCATTCGTGTAGGAGGCTCTATCGTACCGCGGCCGACAAGATTTACTTCAAGCTTAATATGTGTTCTTTGTTGCGTAATGAGAAGTTTGCCTACTTCTTCTTTATGCTGTATTTGGATATTAGGAAGCGCTTTCTCAATGCGGTTTTTAATGCGAATGAGCGCTGCGCTGATATTCTCTAGTGTTGTCGATCTTTCTTCTATCGGAAGGTATGTTAGATCAATATCTACAGAGAGCCTTGGCATGTCGCGTACAAAAAGGTTGATGGCGGTCCCGCCATGAAGCGCGAAACAATCTTCTTTTGCGACTTGTGGCAAAACATCAAGTAGAAGGCGAACCTGGTCCTTATAGTCTGAACGTTTCATTCTTTTCAAATTCCTTCGGCACCGTTATTTGATATTTATCTATATAAACACCGTCTTTGACAAGACTGCGCTTGCCAGATCCGAGATTTACTTTAGACAAATCGACAAAATCTAACCATGGGTGCTCTAATTTATCGGCTAAGTACAGGAACAGCCTTTTTACCTTTATTGAAGAGCAGTTCTCTAATAACTCTTGTACGGAGTCGGGCCTTAGATTATTTAGTCCCTCCATGAGTTCATAGCACTCGAGAAGTTCTTGATGCTTCGGAGCTAGATATAGGCACTCTAATATTGCGCGTGCGGGAGAGGAGACTTTGACGGAGAAGCTCTTTCTCTGAAACTCTACAAGGCCCATATCAGCGGGTAAAAAGGAGGTGGTATAATAATCTATGCTCGTTCCCCAGTCTCTACGTAGAAACCAAGGGGGAAGGTTTTCTTTCTTTCCGCCAAAAAGGGAAACCTTACCGGTGGCCATGTCTATATAATGAGCTCGTCCCTGTAGAGATAGAGCTGTCCGCCCACCTACATGCACCGAGAGCCCTGCTTGATTTTGTAGTGCATAGATTCCTCCATGATAATCAATGTCGTCACCAGACCGTATAACTGCTCCGGTACCTATTGAGCTCAGCCAGTTGCTTTTTTTGTAGCGGTTCAAAAGTTGGCTTGATATGCCATTATCAACGAGCCATGACGACAGATAAACCACCCCTGCGGGCCAGCTTCTTATCAATCTGTTTATTTTTGTCTCAGTTTCTAAACTCATGGTTTATTTATAGGGTTTAAAATGAACAAAGTCAAGTTTTTTGTTTGTTTTGATCTGTTTGGGCAAACTAATAGTTTGCTTTTTATGGTTATAATGAACATGTCTTGTGTGACTTTAATACTCAAGCGCCGTCATCATACGCGTTTGGAGATCTCCATTACACGCCGGATTATCATCTAAGGCTGCAATATTAAATACAGGCGGCGCCGTGATGCCTATATCTAGATCCGGCACCTCAGGTGCAGGGTAAAGCCTTTGCTTAAACGCTTTATCTTTATAATAAACGAGCTTCTGCGCTTTAATAGGCCGCGCGCCTTCTTTAAAAATAATCGCTTCTTTCTTACAAAGCCTTCGGAACTCTTCAGGCCGAAGAAAATCAGTTTTTGTATAGCTCTGGCTTTTTGTGCCTGTGATGGTGTTTGGGCCAAAGTTAATACTCTCAGTCTGTATTGTTTGATCACCTACGCGCCTTGATACATATTGTGTAGTTGTTTCATCATTAGCTGCGAAGAAAACTTGCAGCGCAGAGTTTTGAAGCATGCTTTCGCGCGCGGGCTTTCCGTATAGCTCATCGAGCTGCGCTAGGCCTTGAATAATGTTAAGCATTCGCAAATTATAACCAGCAATAAAAGCGAGGTTATCTGCGATGACCGGCATTTTACCAAGAGAGCCAAACTCATCTATAACCATGAGGACTTTGTGCTGTTCATCATCCGTAGGAAGCTGGCGCGTAAGAACATCTATAGAAAGCTCGAAGAATAACCGAATGATGCGCGATAGGGGCTTTAGCTGATTAAGCCCGGTCGCGAAGTAGATACTCGCCGGCTTTCGGCGCAGATCTTCTATTTTAAAATCGCTCGTGCTTGTCGCGGTGTCTATGGATGGGATTGACCAAAGGTTTAAGCTTGAAGATAGGGATGATCTTACCCCTGATTGTTCTTTTGATGCTTTGTTGATGAAGTTGTTAAACGCCATAATGCAGGCGGGATCAAGAACGGATCTATGCTGCACTAAGATGTGCTCTAGGACTTTATCAAGGCTATGCTCAGTTTTTAGCGTGCGGTAGACCTCGCCAATTGTTGCAGGTACAGATGTTACATCTAGAACATAGAGCGTAAGGCCTATGAATAGGTCGCGGGCTTCCTCTGTCCACATGGAGGCCTCAGCGTTTTGCGGACTGGGCAGTAGAATACTCGCGAGGCGCTGTGTGTCTGATATGCGGTGCGCCGCATCTTTTCGAATAGTATCTAATGGGTTCCAGCGATGCGATTTTCCCTGTTCATTATCGGGTGAGAACAAATAGACGTTTTGATGCTTTGCTCTAAAGCCGCTTGTGAGATTAAAATTTTCCTGCTTGATATCTAATATTAAGGCAGATCCGCCCCAGGATAGAAGGTTTGGAATAACAATGCCGACACCTTTACCGGATCGCGTTGGTGCGGTGACAAGCGTATGAAGGGGCTCATCATTGCAGATATAGCGCCCATGGGACCTGCCCAGAAGAAGACCGTCTTTGCGTAAAAGCAGGGCAGCTTTGATCTCGGATAGATTGGCCCAGCGTGCATCACCAAAATATGTTTTAGGGCCGGTCGATATCCAAACCACGAAGAGGCCCAGAAAACAGGCGCTTACAATACATAGCGCCATAATGATCTTTTCTAAATAATCGCGCTGCAGGCCAAAATGTTCATAAAGGAGGAAAATAGACCAAGGGCGCGCCGCGCTATAATCAAAGCCAAGAAGCATATAACAAAGCGCGCTCCAGACATAAAAGAAGAGGACCGTGGCACTCACAATATAGATGAATGTTAAGGCGCGTAATGTCATGACGCGCCCTTAGGGAAGTATATATCTGTGACTTTGCGCTCGCCATTAACCCGCTTTAGCTGCACGACGATATCAATGATATTGTGAAGATAGTCTAATATCTCTACGCGCTTGATGTTGAGGCCGGCCTGCATGACCATTAGCGTGATTTGCTCAAAGGCACCGCGCGGTGTATCTGCGTGAACGCTTGTAATAGAACCAGGATGGCCAGTGTTTACAGCGCGCATAAACGCATATGCTTCTTTACCACGTAGCTCCCCGAGCATTATACGGTCTGGGCGCAGGCGCAGAGAGGCCTCAAGCAAGTCTTGAACGTTTACGCGCGCGCGGCCCTGATCACCTTTTGAAGCAAGCAAGGATAATGTGTTTTCTTGCTCAAGGATAAGTTCTGGCGTGTCTTCTATAGTAATGATCCGTTCATATGATGGGATCTCTTTAGTAAGTGCGTTTAATAGCGTTGTCTTGCCTGAAGACGTGCCGCCAGAAATGATGATGTTCTTTTTGGTCCGTACGGCATTTATCAAGAATTCTTGGTGTTTGCCTTGTTGTAATAGGGTGCTAAGCGCCTCGTCTTCTTTGTTGTCTTGATAACTTGTGGCCAGCTCTGTTTGATGGAAAGCGCCGCTTTGCTGGTAATCATCTAGCGTTAGGTTTTGTAGGCTTTGTTTTCTAATAGAGAAAGCGCCGCCATGTGGCGTAGCGGGATATAAGACAGATTGAAAGCGCGCGCCGCAGGGCAGAGCCGCCGATAAAAGTGGCGTTTCTTCATTAACATGTTGATTTGAATGCGCAGCCACTTGGCGCATTAAAAGCGATATTGTGTCCATATTCATCTGAGGGATATCATGGCGCTCCATGCCAAGACATCCAGCACGCTCCACCCAAACAGTGCCTGGGCTATTAACGCAGATCTCGTTAATGCCACCTTCTTCTAGCCATGGAAGAATAGGCTTTAAGGCCTGGTTTAAATAATGCGATGTTATTTCCACCATGATCCTCTGCTCGTCTTTGGTTTTATCGAAGAGAAATCAAGATCGCTCGCCACGAAGATATTAATTGGCGTGCCTTGATCAATATGTATGGTTGGTGCGATATTAATCGCGTTTTCAAGTGCAATTTCCGCACTATTATTGAGGGCGCTGCCGCTACTGGTGACAACGGTCTGTGCGCCTTTGTTATTTGCTGCATTAACGCCAGCTTGCACCGCGCCATCTATCATGGAGAGTAATATGGCTGCGCCAAAGCGTTCAAAAAAATGTGAATCTATATTGCCGCCGAGGCCTGCGCGGCCCAAGTGATCTGTCCCAGGGCTATTAAGCGCAATATCTACACCGTCTGGGCGGATAATACGCTGCCAAATAACAAAAAGCCGGCTTTGTGCCTGTCTAAGGTTTGATTGGTAATGGCCAATAATTTTAGAACCGCGCGGAATTAATATATTGCTGCCATCAAAGCTATATATGTCACGGCTCACAATGGCGCGAATATTACCGGCGAGGTCGCTATGTATAGCTGTTTCTAATACGCCGCTTATCGCTGTACCCTGCGCTATGAGATAGTCCTGATTTTCTAATCTGCGCGCAGAAACGTGTGCCGCGGCGCTTGATTGTGGCGCGCCACGCGGCGCATTTAGACTGGCCATTGATACCTCGTTAGAAGAAGCCGCCGTCGCCTTTTGTGAATACACAAGCACAGGAGAGCGCTTGCGCGCCTCAATCTGTTGTGCGAGGGCTTCGGCTTTTTTGCGCTCTAGCTCTTCCATACGCAGCTGGTGCTGTAGAAGGATTGGATCAATTGGCGCAGCTTTGTTGGCCTCACTCATATTGAACGGCGCTGCTTCAGGCATAGACGGCTCGTGTCCAGAAGAAACAAGGCGGTAACTTTCCTCTTGCTGCGTAACCATGCTGGGCGGGGCTTCTTTTTTTGAGAAGTGACTGCCAAAATTGAGCCAGATAATGCCAATAATCGCGAGCGCCCCGCCAATATACCATGCGTAATCTGAAAGTTTAGGTCCAGTATTGGCGACGTGGGATATGCCTCTATTAGCGTTCTCGGTTTCTATATGATTTTGCTGTTCTTCCATGGCTATGCTTACGCTCCTTTGGATTTGATTAATCCGCTGAGCATGCCAAGAGGAAGAGGGCTGCCGCCATCGCGCTCAGGTGTTGTGCTGTAACTACGGTTAAATATGCAGGTAACGTTCTTGCCATTGCGGAGCGTAAACTGCTTAGCTATGCGGTGGACCACGACATACCGTCCTTCAGTCTTATAATTAATAAGGCTTTCTGTACCATCTGGGGCCACGCTGAAAATTGCAGGGATTTCGCTTTGCTTATCAAACTCAAAATAGGTGAAATCGCCGTCATCAAATGCGCGCTTAGGCACCTGTGCGCTGTGACCAGCTAAAGTTCCAATCAGATGGCTGTGTTCCACTAGCGGGACTTATATTTGCGGTTTTACGCTCTATAAAGCCTGATCCGCCTTCCGGATATTTAAATTGCACATGAAAGGCCATATTCTTTGCATGGGATGATTTGGCGGAAGATGCGTTTAATTCAAAGTGATAAGTTCTTTTATCTGTGACTACTGTGAGGTTTGTCGTCGCATTGTCTTCGACGGGCTTCACAAAGAGTAAATTGCCTGTTTCATTTGGGTTTACATACCATGCAAGGCTATCACCAAGGGCGATGTTTGTGATTGTTTCATCCTTGTTAAACTCAATCAATGTTTGATAGCCGTAATGGCCTCTAATTTCAGTGACGTCGCGCGGGCTATAAATAACCGTTCTAATGCGGCTGTCTACGGGGCCTGCTTTTGGACTTTTCTCTGCATAGGCCGGCGTGCATATAGCGAACAGGGCGGCAGTGGTGGTGAGTATTTTCTGCATGAGTCTTACTTTCTTCGTAAATTCTTTTAATTGCTAATCTCTGTATCACGGCGGTAGTTAGTTACTTGGAAGCCGAGCGGGTTTATAAATCTGTTTTTGAGCTGTGCAGGCGTTTGCACATAGCGAAACTTAATGATCGCCATATAGTGAGCATCACTCACGCGTCCAGATTTCTGGTCTGTAGTTTGGGCGGAAAATCGCACCGCCGCTGTATTCTTTGCTTCATTAAGGAAGGTGACGTTCTTGATCTCTATAGAGCGTACGGCTTTATGGCCGTATTTCTTGACAGGGTTTTCAGGGTTATCATCTTTAAATAGGCTTTGATATTGCTTTTGTGTATTGGGCGCGGAATGCAATTCGACAAACTTATATTTATGCTTGAAGTCGGCTGCATCAAATGTCTCGCGCGCGAGAACATATTGCGCAAGATTGGCGATTGTAATCGCTTCATCGCTCGCAAGCGTATTTGCATGAAGGCCCTTAGATACTTCAACATAGCCTGTAGCTTTCTCGACTGTGACGACGTAGGGCGCAAATTCTTTAAGCGGCAAGACAAGGACCAGTGCCAGAATAGTCATGGCTGCAAGGAGACCCGCGCCGCCCGCAATGCTCCAAGCGATCTTGTTTGAGCGTTTGAGGCTATCATAGATATCGTACTGCCAGTCATTGGCGGCTTTAAAATATTGTGATGTCATTGTAGGTGTTCCTTTTAATTTGCTGTTGAGCGCTTCCCTCTGGCGTGCCATCGGCGGTATGTGCGGCCAGCGCTGCGCCCTGCGGCGATCGCGCCAGAAGATGAGTTTTTAAACATGCCAAGGGAAGAGAGCTGAAAGCCACCACCTATGCCTGCTGCCCATGATTTTACTTGCGTGAGTAGTAAAATAGAGACGCTGCATATCACGGTGAAGCTCGCTATATTCTTTAGGCGCGGTCCGTTATTTTGCGTTGTTAGCATAAGCTCTTCACTAATTTGGCTTAAAAGCCCGACAATCAAAAGTAAGAGGGCGTAAACCAGAATGGGAATGAGCGCAAAAGTGAGGATTTGTCGCAGCCACCCTTCAAAGAGACTCTTTGTGCCGTTAAAAAGATATAAGAGGATAAAAAATGGCGCGAGCGCTAACAGGACAGCTGTCGCAAGCTTGCCCAGCACAATATATCCCGCAGCAACCATTACTACGCTGACGGTCAATAACGTTACAAGTAATGAATATATATGCAGTACCACATTGTAGCCGGCCTTTTTAGAGATATTTTGCGCAGCCTCTATGCCTTGATCGTAAATCAGCGTCATATTCGCGTTGATACTGCCTGTATTTTCGCCAGAAGAGTTATAGAGCATGCTCACTAATGAAGCTGGGATCTCTATAAAAGTGCCATAAACAAACATAGTTAATAAACCAATATTTGTGATGAGGACGTAAATGACGGCCATCTTGAATAGGCGTGGCATCAGATCTGCAAAGGTGACAGTGATGCGCCCTAGCCAGATAAGATATCCCATTGTCACGACATAAAGCGCGAGCATGATATTAATCCATGGATTAGCAAGCGCGTTAAATGTGTTCCATGTGCCGAATACATAAACGGAAATCATATTATCTGTTGATGTGAGTAAGAAGTCATACATCTTCTTTAGCCTTATGAGTTCTTACTAGTTTCAATATTTATCGCGGCAAGACGGTTAATCGGCTTTGATAATGTACATGGTATATATGCGCCAGGGGCAGCTGCCAGTTTTGCATCATGGCATGGGCTTTTCAGTTCCTTATGTGCGCAGGTTGTTAGAAAAAGTGTTAAGAGAAGCGCTTTAGTCCTTAATATATTTGACATTTTTATGGAGTCCTTATCGTCTCGTTTGTGGGGTGATTGGGTTGAGTTGGATATGATAGTCATCTCTCGTAAACTCGTAGAGGTCGCTTTCATATTTTATGGTTTGATTGGCTTGTGCGGCGTTGAGTTGGACCTGTGTTGCTTGCAGGCGAATAAGCTCTGCCGCGGTGAGGCCGTTTTCTATGGCGATGCGGTTCGCTAGATCTGCGGCCGCTTTAGCATCTAGGGCGCTATCGATCTCGTTAAGCAGCTGCTCGTAATTAGTAATGCGTCCATGGTTATGGTTGAAAGATGTTTCTGAGAGCGCCATTGATCCTAATGCTGCGCTGCGCGCATTATCGTAAGCCTCAATATTTGTTTTGTATGCGGGGGCAGCGCTCACATCGCTTCCTTCAATGTGCTGAAACATATTGTGTTTCTGTGTGTAACTGCCTTGAAGCTCGGAGAGTGATCCAGGGTTGCTGCCAGAGTTTAAGATCTCGAGCGTGTCTTGCCAGCTTTGTGGTGTGTAGCGTCTAATATTTTGTTGTGATAAATCGTTTAATAGCGTGCCCATTCCGCGCGGACCCGTGAGCGCTTCAAGTTGGCTATCGAGCCTCGATATTTCTTGCTCGGCTTTTGTGATGAGTTGCTGCATATGCTGTAACTCCCGCACGGCCTGCATGTAATTCGCGGCATCAAAGGTTGGTAGCCCTGAGCCTTGCGCGTGCGCTTCTGCTGGCGCAAAAAGCGCCGTAAAAACAATAAGTAATGATACGAATTTAATGTTGAAAATCATGCTGTACGCTTCCTCTCTTTATGAAACGTGGGGAGCCATTTTTCTGGCTGCTCTCCGGTGGTTTTTCTGATTTTTTCAACGAGACGCACCGTATCTGTAGTGCCAGAAAGAACAGCAATGGCGCGCTCCATAGATGATAGGTCTAATTTAGCGACGACAGAATGCTGGCCGTGTTTTATTAAAAAGGCATGGCTTGCTTTATCTGTGGTCTTGATGATCTCAAATTCTTTTTGTGAGATTCCAAATTTTGCATAGTCATCTTCTTTTGCTTTGTTGTTGGGCATGAATATTTGCGTCGCGCATTGTTCAATAAGGCTGTCTGCGATGCGTGAATTTACAGCGTCACTCACTGACTGCGAACCGAAGCCAATAATTCCGTTTTGCTTTCTGATGGTTTTAAGCCAGTCTTTAATCTTGTGTTCAAAGGCTGGGTCATCTAGGGCCTTCCATCCTTCATCAATGAAGAGAATAACTTTGTCGCCGTTAAAGAGCTTGCTTACGCGTTCGAACATATACATTAGCGCGGGCGTTCTGCAGGAGGGGGTATCAAGGATAGAGGTAAGGTCAAATCCTATGAGCTGGCTATTGAGTGATAATTCGTCATGCTCATTATCAAACAGCCACGCATGTTCCCCATGGCTATGCCATGGGGCAAGCCTTGCTTCTAGAGAGTCTGCGCCTGCACGTTCATGGCCTTTGAAGAGCTCTGCAAGGTAGCGTAGGCGTCTATGCGCGGGCGGAGCTTCAAAGTTATGTTCTATAGCACGTGCAATGATAGCACGCTCATTTGCAGAAAGCTGCCGGCCATCTAAGGGCATAAGGAGTTGGGCAAGCCATTCACGCAAGAATGCGCGCTCAGTTTCACTGCCGTCGCAGGCGAGGGGGTTAAAGCCCGAGGGGATGCCTGGCTCAATAATAGCGTATTGCCCGCCCATGGCACGGATAAAAATCTCTGCGCCGCGGTCTTTATCAAAGAAGATGGATCTTGGTTTAAATTTCTGTGCCTGCGCTAAAAGGAAAAGCAGTAGAACTGTCTTCCCGGATCCTGAGGGGCCAAATAGATTAAAGTTACCAAGGTCATTATGGTGGAAGTTAAAGTAATAGGGGGCGCCTGATGTGGTCTCTAAGAGCGAGACATACTCACCCCAGTGATTGCCGCTCTTTTTTCCTGTTGGGAAATTATGAAGGCTTGCAAACCCTGCAAAGTTTTGTGAACTAATCATGGAGGTGCGCGCTTGATAGCTTAGATTGGCAGGGAGCTGCGACCAGTAACAAGCTTCTAAATAAAGGTCCTCTCTTGTCGCAACCATGCCGAGATCTCTTAACTGGCTCATAATATCTGTGATGCCTGCATCAAGGTTTTTCACACTTGGTGCCTTTACAAAAATAGACAGTTGATGGTCGCCGAAGACAATGCGCCGGCTTTCTGCGTCATCCATCGCTTGTATGAGGTCCTCCTGCAGAGATATTGCAGCATCATCTGCCATGTCCATCTGACGGATAACGGTTTTTAAGGTGTTGAGCGCCTTGGGGCGTTCAATAAAAGAGAAGTGCTGGCTTATCACCATTTCGTTGGATGTGCGCAATAGCTGGTCCATCATCCCTGGACATGTTTTGGGCGCGTATTCTTTAACGCTAACCATTGCGCCATAGGTGACATCACGAGCGCTCGCGCCTCTTATTTCTATAGCGTCACGGCCAAAGAAAAAGCGCTTCGCGGGTAGATATTCGGCGATACTTCCATGCGGTAGGTTGAGGCTTTGCTCGTCTTGATTAATTAGGGAGAAGAAAAACTCTAGTGGTTGCGATTTAAGTATGCCTTTTTTATCTGTATACGTTGATAGCTGCTTGGGACTATAACTTTTTAGGGATGTTCTGATTTGTGCAGATATATCATCAAGCGTCTTAATGTTTTCTTTTGTTTCACTTTGCGTGGCGTCTTTATTAATGCTTTTAAAGAGGGTACGCTTTATTGACTCTGCAACGCCTGCAGTGCCTGATCTTGGTCGAAGTGTGATGCTTAGGTAGTGCCTGTTCTGATAAAGCTGTTTCGAGGCGAGGTGCTGCTGCCATTCATCATTGAGCTCTTTTGCAAAGCCTTGATAAGAGCTTTCCGTTTCGCCCGTGGCGATTTTTCTTCTGAGAACATGATAGCTTATTGATATAGCGCTATCGGCTAGTGTTTTCAAAAGGGTATTCCGGCCTTGGCTCAGGCTATTTATATCTGCTTGATCTAAGGTCTCAAAGTCTAAGCCTTCGAGTTCAATGCACTGCACGAGAAACCCTTCGCGCGTTGTTATGGTGCGCTCGTCTATGTGTGCTGTATAAGGAATAAACTGTGAAAGAGGCTTGTCATTAAGCGCTGCTTCACCGTTATTAGTTTTCTTTAAAGCCATTCTTCCTTGTCCTGTTCTGTTATCTGGGCCGTAATTATCGCAGCCCCAGAGCTTTTTATTCGCGGCATGCGTATTGCCATGCTTGGTGAGCGCCACTGATAAGAGGGAAAAGATATGTGGGTCTTTAAGAGACATAACATATCCGATCATGTGTATCGGTGCGCCGATGAAAAACATTAGCAAGTTCCCGCTTCCAAGAAAGGCCAGCGTTGTGATCATGGCGTTCACGACCATGAAGTCATATGTCACGCCTGCGACCATAATGGGGCGCGTTAGGGCCAGAAAAAGCTGGCTAACCTCGATAGGCTCTTGCGATGAAGGTTTCATGTGCTTATCCGGCGGCGCTTGCAAGCTGGTTTGCGATAGCTGAGCCACCAAAGACGAGGGCTATGCCAAATAAGATGCTGGCTGCATGCTGCCATTTAAGGCGACCAGCTTTGGCCATTATGCCAAGCGCGACAACGGCTATACCGGCTATAGAGCGCGCAAATGGTCCTGTGAGGAAGTCCAGTATGAAGTCGGATATATTAGTAATAGGTGCTAAATCGCTTGCTTGTGCATAGGCTGCTTCAGGCAATATGATGGCGCTGACGGCTACCGCTGTAGCCGTCATTAGTCTTTTTTTATTCATTTTTTGCTACTCTCTTTTTGTTAAGCGCGCGTTGAAGCTGAGCGGACAAGTCTCTTTGCCGCTATTGCTCGATGCTTCAAATGCGCTTACTTAACTGTTCTTATTTTTATCTCGATGTCTTTGTGTGAGGATCGATCAAAAATATTCTTTTTGCTTATTTAAGTAGGTGTATAGCCTAAATTAATTTCCGTATCAACAAAAAATATATGTTTTTTGCATATTTTTATTTGTTTTTTACTTAGCTTTATGCTAAGTTGCGAAAAATACGATTTATGCTTATGAAAAAATAAAGTTTTAAAATATGTTGATTAGTCAAATTAGAGCAGCGCGCGGTCTTTTAAACTGGAGCCAAGAGCAATTAGCTGATGAAGCGCATTTGTCTAAAGCGTCTATTCAGAATTATGAGATGGGCAAGAGCACGCCTAATGTTTCTTCTCTTAATAAGATGATTAAGGCTTTTGAGCGCGCTGGCGTAGAGTTCACAGAAGATGGTGGCGTTCGTCCGCGTCAGGACAAAATTATAATTCTCAATGGCACTGAAGGTATCAAAGAGCTTTTTGATGATATATTTGAAGTGGTGCGCACGCATGTTAAGCCTGATTTGTGTGTAAGTAATGTTGATGAGTTGATGTTTGATCGTTGGTTTGGCACGTCTAATGCACTTTTGGCGCAGAAGGAAATTGGCGGTAAGGCTTATGCGCCGCGTGCTTTGATGAAGAAGAAGGGCGGCCGCGTTACGGCGAAGAGCTATGCTGAATATAGAGTGGCTGCAGCTGAGTGTGTGGCAGATGTTTGTCTTTATCTATATGGTGATAAGGCGGCCTTTATTGAGTTTTCTAATGAGAATGTGAAAATCACCATTATGGATGGTCCCAAAGTCACGGGGGCTCTTCGTGGGATGTTTGAGGCGGCTTGGGCAATATCTGGTGTTAAGCATGATGCTAAATATGTTACGGGCAGCCTATTTTAATGACTTACAATAGAGTATCCTACAGATCTTGAATTTCCGAGTGTTAGAAAAAAGAAAGAGAAACAACACAAAGAACTTGAAGATGCTAGGAATAAGATAATAGAAGCGTTAGAGGGGTAATGTCAGAGTTTACTGAAAAAACACCTACATTAGATAATTATTGGCGGTCGATCATATTATTCGGGCGTAATGTTGCTTCCTATAAGTTTGCTCTTTCTAAATCTCTTTTGGAGTTAAGGGACAGAAAGAATGATCTCATAACTTTAGAAGAATTGGCTGACCCGTTTTCGAGGCATATTTGCGAACATATAAAACATTCTCCGAAGCAAAGCACTTCTAGCTCCAGCAACTTTTTGAATGCATGTGTGTCATACAACAATGGTGGTTTATCTCATGATGACCTTATATCTCGTACCAAGAGTTTAGGTTTCAATAATGTTATAGACGCGTTCCATGTTGTTAACCAAGGTGATGTTCCTGAAAGGTTTTTCATGGATGAGCGTAAAGAGAACGGCGGTATAAGGTTAACAGATAACTTGTTTAAATTATTTGATGATAAACAATCTAATTCTCTACAGAGTGAGACAGAAGCACGGTGGCGATTAGTTGAAACAGCTTGGGATCTTAATATATCGAGGAATTTGATTAACATTGAGTTCGATGCAGAAAATAACCAGCTTTTTACAAAAAGGGGTGAGCGCAATAGGGTCGCGGTTACGTCATGTCGTGATGCTCTTAACGGATATCAAAAGGGTAAATGTTTTTACTGCTATACCAATGTCAGTGTCGTATCGGGTGACGCAGATTTATCCGATGTGGATCATTTCTTCCCGAATGTTTTGAAATCAGATAGTTTAGGTTTAAATATTGATGGAGTATGGAATTTAGTCTTGGCGTGCCAATCCTGTAATAGGGGGCCATCAGGTAAATTTGCAAAATTACCAACTGTAAAATTATTAGTGCGTTTAAATGCGCGGAATGAGTTTCTGATAGGGAGCCACCACCCACTTAGAGAAACGCTAATACAACAAACTGGTAAAACAAGAGAAGCTCGAAAGTCATTCATGCAGTACATGTATGATCAGAGCATCAAAACACTGATCCATACTTGGGAACCAGAACAACAAGCAGGGGATCTTTTCTAATGACAGATAAGTACTATAAAGAAGAGGCTGACAAATATATTAAAGATACGGCCGATCTGGATATGAGCGCACTTCACGAGAAGTTTCGAGCACACTTGCCAGATGATGGAAGTGTACTGGATGCAGGTTGTGGTTCTGGGCGAGATTCTTTAGCCTTCAAAAAATTAGGCTATGATGTATACGCTTTTGATGTTTCTGAAGCTATGGTTGAGGCAACTAAGAAGTTGGCCGGCGTTAACGTCGACAAAATGTCTTTTCAAGATATGAAATATGATAGAAAGTTTGATGGTATATGGGCTTGTGCCTCATTGCTTCATGTGCCTAGGAAAGAGCTCAGCTCTGTTTTTAACACTCTATCAGATTGTTTAGAAGATGGTGGAGTTATATATGCTTCTTTCAAATATGGTGATAGCGAGCGCACTAAAGACGGCCGTTACTTTAACGACCTTAATGAAGAGCTCTTAGAAAAGTTTGTGGCCCACGCATCTCATCTAGAGGTGATAGATACCTATGTTACAGGGGACATCCGTCCTGGCCGAGAAAATGAAAAGTGGTTAAATGCTCTTATAATTAAAAAGTAATAGACTAAACTCTGTTGAGTGGGTTTAAAAAAGGGGCATCTCAATCAATATAAATGAGTTAAATTTATGAAAGATTCTTACGACTGGGACGAGTGTCAAACTATGTTATGTTTATTAAATATTTAATGGTTACCATTGGGTAAAGTTCTGCTCAACGAAGCAAATCGATCTGACAAGCAAGGCTGCCAGATGCTGCGTTGAGAATGCCGCTCTTCTCTGCGATAAGCCAAAAATACTCTCTTACCATTTAACTACATTTTGTCCAATAGGCGCTGACGGGATACAGTTTCATATCTAAATAACGGCCTCAAAAAAATGAAACTTAATTGACTTTTAGAACGAATAGGTTAATATGATAGTGATGAGAAAATTTGCACTTGCATTATTAACGCTTCTTATGATCACGCCGTCACTGGCGTGTGCTATGCCTGTTTGCAAGGGCGAATCAGCAGCAGAGCACCCCTGTCATCCGTCATCTCATGATCAACAAAATGAAGTTGAAACAGAAGATACGATGGCCGGTATGCTGTTGCAGGACTGTATGGGCATCGATTTTATGGCTCAAGACACTGCCAATAATGACTTTAAGCCGAACCAAACCCTCGATACACTTGATTTTGCGTGGGCGGATTTAACGTTCAGTTATAATTTTGAGCCGCAGAACATTAATGGTATTCGTGGCCCACCGCTAGGCGCAGACGCTACGAGTCCGTCTCGTTCAATCTATCTCACCACTCAGCGTTTACGCATCTAAATACTGGTCTCTTTTGATGTGTCTGTCATAATCGTTATGACGGACGTTTAGTGCAGTTCTATGCGCTTTTCGCACAAAAAAGGAGATCAGATTCATGCGAACACAACAATATAATACTATAATACTCACTGCGTTTTTTGCTCTATTATCATTTATGCCTGCGCATGCCGAAACATTTGAAGCGTATGTACAGCGTTTAAGTCAGCACCCGCAAGTCGAGAGCATATTAGCAGGCAGTGAAGCGCTTCGGTCACAAGCTCAAGGCGAGCTAGGGCTACCTGATCCCATGTTTATGATCGGTATTGATAACATGCCGATTTCTGATCCGGCATTTGATCGTTTCTTGCCAACCTCCAAGGTTATTGGATTTTCGCAGGCAATCCCCAACCCTGCTGCCAGAGAGGCTAAATCTGAGCGCTATGAACAAATGTCAGAAAAACAAAAACTCATAGCGGATTACACCAATGCACGTCTTCGTTTTATGCTGATATCTAAGCTGGCTGAATATGAAAGTGTTAAAACTCAGAAAAAACTTATTAAGACACAGCTTAGCCACTACAAGGAATTGGAAAATACTTTCAAAGGCCAAATTGAATCTGGCCGCTCCGTTTATCAACGCTTTTCAGAAGTCGATGTAGAACGCGCAGAAGCAGAGCGAAAATTAAATGGTCTTGATGCGCGTCAGGCCTCAATTGAAGCAGAGTTTTTAAGGCTTATCGATGAAGTGCCGGATATTAAGCTTCCTGAAATATCTGATTTAACATGGGATCAAAATCCAGCATCACTCTATCCTGTTGTAATCGCTGGTGAGGATATAGACATTGCACAGAAAGATGTCGATATTGCCGATGCTGCTTTCTTGCCCAACTTTGGTATTAACGCTGTTTATAAACAGCGCGAGGATGGAGAAAACGGCATGTTTGCCGGAGACGACTGGTTTTCTGTTCAGGCGCAGGTCAGCATTCCTCTTTGGGCCAGCAGTAATCAAAAACCAAAACTTAAAGCGGCTAAAGAACGCGAAAAGAGTGCTCAGCTAGCTTATAATGATTCCAGCCGTCTCTGGGTCAAGCAAATGACTGCTCTGCAGAGTAACCGTGATGCTGCTGCCAGAAACGTTAAGGTCTTACAGGACAAAGACTGGGCCATGAAAAAGAAGATTGCTGCAGCCGAGCGTAATTATGAATCTGGCACAGAAAATCTCGACTCAGTTCTTCTTGCTAAAATTGACCGTTTGAATATTCAAGCGCAGCTGGCAGCTGTTAAAGAAGCATATGTCAGCCGAGCAGCAGAATTTAATTCCAACATTATCGGTTCAGATAAAAATACAACACTTAAGGAGGTTTCAGAATGAGACACTTCATTCCTGCATTCTTTTTAATATTGGCTTTGTTTGGCGTTCCTGCGCTCGCACAAGCTGAAAAATATACATGCCCCATGCACCCACATTATGTGGCAGACAGACCCGGAACATGTCCTATTTGCGGCATGGATTTAGTACCGCTGGAAAGTGAAGATGAAGCAGCTCCAATGGACAATGCTGGTAACAAAGATACAGCTTCTAGCTCTGTCACTGAAATTTCACGTACAGCTGTAACCATTGATCCTGAAACAATACAGAAAACAGGCATCCGTTCAGAAGAAGCACAAATGGCGAGTTTTGGTACATTGGTACGCAGCTATGGTGATGTAACAGAAAATGTTCGTCTACAATTTGATATTTCTGCGCGTGTTGAAGGATGGGTTGAAGAACTCATGGTGAAGGCCATGGGCGATGAGGTGAAAAAAGGCGATATGCTTTTCAAGCTCTATAGCCCAGCACTAGTTTCTGCACAGCAGGATTTTATCAGCGCTTTGCAAACAGGCATTCAGGGGCGCATTAACTCTGCATCCAAACGTCTGGTTTCTTTAGGCATGCAAAAACGTGCCATCGATGAGGTATCGAGCCGTCGCAAAGCCTATCAAAGCGTTCCATACTATGCGGAGGCTGATGGCGTGATTAGCGTCATGAATGTCCGTGAAGGCACTTATGCCAAACCCGGCATGAACCTTATGACTTTACAAAATTATGAAACTGTTTGGATTGATGTGAGCATAGCCGAACAAGATATTCCGTATGTGACTAAAGAAACGAAGGCAACTGTATCTTTCCCCGCGCTTGGGATTAAAGGGCTGTCAGCCAATGTGGATTATATTTACCCGACGATTGATCAAGCAACCCGTACAGGACGCGTCCGTCTTGTGTTAGATAACGCATCTGGAAAGCTTAAACCCGGAGCATATGCTGATGTAGAATTTGAAACAGGGGTGGAGCGCCGCTTATCAATTCCAAGTGATGCCATTTTAAAAAGTAAAGACGGAGATTTTATAGTTCTTGCACAAAGTGATGGTCGTTTTGAGCCGCGTAAGATTTTGACTGGATTAAAATATAAATCACGCACTGAAGTATTGGAAGGGTTATCTGAAAACGACAAGGTTGTCGTTAGCGGTCAGTTCTTGATTGATTCCGAGAGTGCTTTGCGGGAATCTTTCCGTAAAATGCAGCGTGCACAAATGCCGCTTTCATTATTGGAGGTCAGCACTGACCAGCTGGCTATGATTGATCATTTAATCGATGCGGCTCTCTACATACAAAAAGAACTGGATGCAGCGCGCACCCCTAATCCAAACATGATTATGCCCGCCATTACGCTTGGCGATCATCTTATGCCTGTCTTCCGTGGCACCAAGCTGCAATTTGTGCTGCAAGATGCAGAAATGGCGCTTAAAAGCGCAAAAGATAATGTGACCGATAAAGAATGGCAAAACAGCCTGAATGCTCTGGTTATAGCGTTAAAGCCTTGGCTGCTAGAGGGTAAACCTGAGCATTATCAGTCCAAGGGTCTACAGCTCTATATGGCGCATGGACCGGGCACATACTGGCTACAATTAGGCGATGAAATTCAAAACCCTTATGGAGAAGGGCATCCCATGAAAGTCGACTGGCCAGACAAGATCGAAGCTGAAGTGCCGGAAGTAACCGAAATGCCCGCAGGAGGTGGCCATGCACACCACTAATGATAAAGAAAACCTTTCGCACGACCCAACCAAGTCGTTTGTCGCCAAAGTTATAGACTGGTCGGTGCATAACCAACTGCTCGTTGGCATGATGATGATTGCTTTATTAGTAGCGGGTATTCTGGCCGTGCAGAAAACACCGCTGGATGCAATTCCCGATATGTCTGATACGCAGGTGATTATCCGCACTGATTTTGCGGGGCAATCTCCGCAGATTGTCGAAGATCTAGTAACCTACCCACTCTCCACCACCATGTTGGGTTTGCCGAAAACAAAGAATGTGCGCGGCTTTTCTATGTTTGGTACATCCTTTGTTTATATCATTTTTGAAGATGCCGTTGATCAATATTGGGCACGTTCTCGCGTAGTTGAAGCGCTTTCGAAAATACAAGGCGATTTACCGCAAAATGTTCAGCCGCAGATTGGCCCTGATGCCACGGGCGTGGGCTGGGTTTATCAATATGCTGTAGTCGATAAAAGCGGCAATTACGATTTGGCTCAGCTCCGCAGTCTGCAAGACTGGTTTTTGAAATTTGAACTAGCAACCGTACCTGGCGTTTCAGAAGTCGCTTCAGTTGGCGGATTTGTCAAAGAATATCAAATATTGATCGACCCTAACCGCCTGCGTGCTTTTGATATCCCGCTTAAACGCCTTATGGATGCTGTTAAAAGCGCCAGCATGGATGCTGGTGGACGCGTTATTGAAAAGGCTGAGATGGAGTTAATGATCCGCTCCAAAGGCTACGTTACAGAACTAGGGCAGCTCAAAAAAATCGTGCTTTATGCTCGTGATGGAACACCCGTCAAGCTGGAAGATGTTGCACGCGTGATTGAAGGACCAGAGCTGCGGCGCGGTGTTACAGAGTTAAACGGCGAAGGAGAAGTTGTTTCCGGCGTTGTTGTAATGCGTGCCGGAGAGAATGCTTTAACCGTTATTGAGGGTGTCAAAGAAAAGCTCGTCGAGCTAGAGCAAGGCTTGCCGGAAGGGGTAGAGATAGTCCCCGTCTATGATCGTGCCCCCTTGATTGAAGGCGCTATAGAATATCTTGCACATAAATTAGTCGAAGAAGGCATTGTAGTTGCTCTTGTCTCTCTTATCTTTTTGCTTCATGCCAGATCAGCTTTCGTTGCGATTATAACGCTGCCGCTTGCCATCTTGGCTGCATTCATCGTTATGTCAGCACAAGGCATTACGGCGAATATCATGTCTTTGGGAGGTATCGCTATTGCTATTGGTGCAATGGTTGATGCGTCCATTGTCATGGTCGAAAATGCGCACAGGAAGCTCTCAGAGCTGCCTAAAGACGCCAATCGCGCTGATAAAAATGCGGCTATTTTGCTTGCGACTAAAGAGGTCGGGCCAGGGCTGTTTTTCTCGTTGCTTATTATTACAGTGTCGTTCCTTCCGGTGTTTGCATTGACAGGTCAGTCTTACCGCTTGTTCTCACCGTTAGCTTACACAAAAACCTATGCAATGGCTTTTGCCTCCATTCTTTCCGTGACAGTCGTGCCTGTCCTTATGCTTTGGTTGATACGCGGTAAAATTAAAAAAGAGGAAGACAATCCCATTAACCGTTGGTTTATTCACATTTACGAGCCTCTCTTAAAGTTGGCCTTAACACGCAAATGGTTAACAATTCTGGTGGCAGCCGGATTATTAGGATCTATGGCATTGCCACTCTCCAAAACCGGATCTGAATTTATGCCTGCGCTTTATGAAGGTGAGCTGCTTTATATGCCAACTACACTGCCTGGTGTCTCTATTACCAAAGCCAAGGAGGTTCTTCAGCAAACCAATCGCATGATTAAAGAGGTTCCGGAAGTGCATCATGTTTTTGGCAAGGTTGGTCGCGCCGATACAGCCACTGATCCAGCTCCAATTTCGATGATTGAGACATGGATCAGGCTTAAACCACGAGAAGAATGGCGCAAAGGAATGAATGCCGAGGCACTGATTAAAGACCTTAATAGCCGTGTCAAAATTCCGGGCGTAGTGAATTCATGGGGCTACCCTATTAAAATTCGCATGGACATGATTTCAACGGGTGTGCGAACGCCTATTGGCATTAAAATCGCCGGAGACGATCTTGAAGCGATAGGCCGTGTGGCGCTGGATGTCGAAGCCGCCATCAAAGATGTACCGGGCACGCGCTCTGCCTTTGCTGACCGCGTGACAGGCGGGAAATACCTAGAAGTTACACCAGACAGAGATGAACTGGCACGGCGTAATATTGATCTGGGCGTATTCCAAAACATTATAGGCACCGCTCTGGGCGGTATGAAAATGGCTGAGTCAATTCAAGGACGTGAGCGTTATAACATTATGCTGCGCTATGATCGGCCTTTCCGCGAAGACCCGGAAGATCTTGGCAATATTCTTGTACCAACACCACAAGGGCAGCATATCCCTCTCGGTGAACTCGCAAAAATAGAATTTGTTGAAGGACCGCCAATGATTAAGTCTGAAAACGCACGCCTGACAGGCTGGGTTTTCGTTGATATTGAAGATCGCGATATTGGATCCTATGTGAAAGATGCGCAGAAAATTGTGGCCGAGAAAGTTGATCTACCAGCCGGATATGCGTTGATCTGGTCAGGACAATTTGAACAAATGCTCGAAGCATCTGCTCGGATGAAAATTGCGGTGCCTGCCGCGATCTTTATCATCTTCACTTTGCTAATGGTTCATTTTGGGCGTTTAGATAGAACGCTCATTATTATGCTTTCACTACCGTTCGGATTAATCGGCGGTGTTTGGGCACTTTATCTGGCAGGATATAATTTCTCGGTCGCTGTGGCTGTGGGCTTTATTGCTTTAGCTGGTATCGCAGTGGAAACAGCAGTGGTCATGCTGATTTATATTGATCAGCAAGTTCGAGAACATCCACCTCGCAATCATTCTGATTTATTCGATGCTGTCATGCATGGTGCAGTGCTGCGCGTTCGTCCAAAACTTATGACGGTTTGCACCACAATGGTTGGTTTAATGCCAATCTTTATTACCGAAGGATTAGGGTCTGATGTTATGCGGCGAATTGCCCTGCCTATGATTGGCGGGATGACGACCACAACCATCCTGACTCTAATTGTTATTCCCGTTGTGTATTACCTCTGGGAAGGCAGAAAATTTACAACAACCCAACTTAACCAACCGAAAGGAAATGATCATGAAACTGATTAAAAACACACTTTGTCTGAGTGCTGTAGCTCTTATGGGCTTGGCATTTACACCTCCAGCATCAGCTGGACACGATGCTCCTAAAGATCATCAGCATGAAGCTGCATCACACGAGCACCATGACGCTGTCATGGGCAAAGGTATAGTTCATAGTGTTGATATAGAGAACAAAAAAATCAATCTCTCGCATGAGCCGATTCCAGCACTTAAATGGCCTGAAATGACCATGGATTTGGATGTCGCTGAAGGTGTGGATTTAAGTACTCTAAAGCCGGAGCAAAATATCCATTTTCACATCGTTCTGGGCGAAGACAAAATTTACCGGATCACTAAAATCATGACGCCGGGAACAGGTCAGCAATGTGAAGCTGGTATGGATTGCCCGATGCATGAAGACATGAAACATGGCAGCGATCATGGAAAGAGTCACCACGGGGATCATGATACTAATCATGGCGATCACGGCCACCACTAAGAGAGGACAAAACAATGATGGGCATAGAAATCATACCAAACTGGCACCCGATCTTTGTGCATTTTACTGTGGCACTTCTCAGTATATCAGCGCTATTTTACCTGGCAGGACTGATGCTTAGAAAACCCCATTTTCTGGTGGTTGCACGGTGGAATCTCTGGATCGGTGCCGTCATCACAATCGGCACGGTTTTGGCTGGTTTCTATGCCTATAACACGGTGGCGCATGACGGGCCATCCCACGCGGCAATGACCGACCACAAAAATTGGGCGCTGATAACCGCCTCCGCGTTCGGTGTTTTGTCACTCTGGTCGCTGGCCAAACATCGTGGTGCAAAATCTGTCAGTCTTGGTTTTGTCGTGTTGATTCTACTGGCTTCTGGCTTGCTGGGTGTAACCGGGTTTAAAGGCGGTGAAGTCGTATACCGCCATGGTCTGGGCGTCATGCGTATGCCAGAAGTTCACGGTGATGGCGGTCATGGTAGTCATTCGCATGGAGAAACGTCTGGGCATCATCAGGGAGTACCAGAAGCAGAACCACCACAAGAAGACCATCATGGACATACTGAAAGCTCAGAAGAAAATCACGGCTCCATGCCCAGCATGGAAATGCCTGATATGGATGAAGGCCATCACGATCACGGCACTCACCAACATTAACGCCAACTCTAAAAAGGAGAAAACAAATGAAAAAACTACTTATGACACTGATACTGGCGATTATGGCTGTTCCGGCTATGGCGCAGGAACATTCCCACGATCATGCCGCAGATTGGTTGAAGCCTGTTGAAGCACAATTTGTATGCATGGTGAATAATCAAAGCTACGACACTCCGCAAATCGCTGTAGAGGTCGAGGGTAAAACCTATTACGGCTGCTGCTCCATGTGCAAAGACAGACTTGCTAAAGCCCCCGCTGTTCGTTCTGCTGTCGATCCGGTTAGCGGCAATACCGTAAATAAGGCCGAAGCCGTTATTGGTGCCGGACCGGACAAAACGGTCTATTATTTCGAGAATGAAGCAAACTTCCAGAAATATGCCAGTGGCCCGATGCCGGAAATGGATCACGGCCACTGAAATTAAGCCGTTGAAGGCGAGTTGATGTGGCTAAATATGATATTTGGAACCTAAATCTATTGAAATCGTTCAGTAATTAGGAGAATCAAAATGAAATATTCTAAATTCTTAATGATGATCGCCACATCAACCGCCGTCATGCTCGGCTTAATGTATCTGAACTCCTATTCAATCATCGAGCATGCGTTTTGGAGTGAAACCCGTTTTTACATGGCCTTCGTCATGGGCGCAGCTATGGCTTTGGTGATGTTGTCGTTTATGCTCGGCATGTATAAGGACAAAAGCAAAAACATATTGATCTATGCGTGCAGCGTTATTGTGTTTGTAGGGGCGTTGTTTCTTGTTCGCTCTCAAATAACCGTTGGTGATACATCTTACATGAGTGCAATGATACCTCACCATTCCATAGCGATCATGACCAGTGAACGCGCAGGTATTGAAGATGTCCGCGTTCGCGAGTTGGCCGATAATATTATTAAGGGGCAGCGCAAAGAAATCAAAGAAATGGAGTGGCTCATCGACGATATTAAAGCTAACGGCAAAGTGACAACAGAAGCTGAAAAGCAGGATCGAGCTGTACCAGAATTTGAAGGAAAGGTTAGTGGAGATGCTTTGTAAGAGAATGTACTTTTAGTCTATTGCATTAGGATTATAAGTGAAGCCGCAAACTCATCTTTGCGGCTTTCGTGTCTTTAACAGCTATTTTGCCACTTGACACATATACCCCCCATGGGTATATAGTGCCCCTATAGGGTATATTTAGGAGTTAAAGATGCGAAAGAATGACGCGCAAGATTGTGAACGCTGCAAGTCCGAAACAAAGCACAAAAACGAAATAGCTTTGGTCAATAGGATTGCAGGACAAGTTAATGCTGTAGGCAGAATGATTGAAGAAAACCGATACTGCCCAGACATACTAAACCAGGTTAGGGCGGCAAGATCGGCGTTAAAAACACTTGAAAGCCGTGTACTGGAAACACATTTGCAGTCCTGTGTGCAAGAAGCATTCACATCAGGGAATAAGAAGTTACAAGATGAAAAAATACAAGAAATTATAGGGCTTTTTGCTCGCTACGATAGCACGGAAAAATAATTTTTTAATGGAGATAGCACCATGCAACATAATCATAAACATCATGATCATTCACATTGCGAGATGAAAAAAGCGGAAGAAGAAGCAAAAAAATCCTGCTGTCATCACGATCACCATCATAGTGAGAAGGCAAAGTCCGCAGATATTGCTGCCGGAGCAAATGTAATTTACACCTGCCCGATGCATCCGGAAATTCGTCAAAACGGCCCTGGAAATTGTCCGATTTGTGGGATGGCTCTGGAAACAGAAACAATCACCGGCGAAGAAGGTGAAAACCCAGAACTTACAGATATGCGCAAACGCTTCTGGATCGCGCTTATCCTTACTCTACCTGTTTTTGCACTGGAAATGGGTGGGCATATTTTTAATGTGCATCATTACATCAACGCCTCAGTTTCCAACTGGATTCAGCTTGTATTGGCGACTCCCGTTGTTCTTTGGGCTGGAAAACCATTCTTTGAGCGCGGTTGGCAGTCTCTCAAAACTCGCAATCTGAATATGTTTACTTTGATCGCTATGGGAACGGGCGTGGCATGGCTCTACAGTATTGTGGCAACATTAGCCCCTAATATCTTCCCCGAAACCTTTCAGCAGGACGGTACAGTTGCCGTTTATTTTGAAGCCGCTGCCGTTATTACAGCCTTGGTGTTGTTGGGGCAGGTTTTAGAGTTGAAAGCCCGTGAACAGACGGGCGGAGCAATCCGCGCACTTCTTGATCTTGCACCTAAAACGGCCCGCCGCATTGACGAAAATGGCAATGAAGAGGATGTGTCACTGGATCAAATCAAAGTTGGTGATTTATTGCGCGTTCGCCCTGGTGAGAAAGTGCCGCTGGACGGTGTTGTTGTTGAGGGCAAAAGTGCCGTGGATGAATCCATGGTAACGGGCGAGTCCATGCCTGTCATGAAGCAGGCTGACAGCAAGGTTATTGGCGCGACAATGAACCAGACAGGCAGTTTTGTCATGAGAGCCGAACGTATTGGCAAAGACACGATGCTCTCACAAATTGTGCACATGGTTTCCGAGGCGCAGCGCAGCCGCGCACCCATTCAAAGACTAGCTGACATTGTTGCTGGCTGGTTTGTGCCTGCCGTTATTGTGTGCGCTGTTGTAGCGTTCATTATCTGGATGATTTACGGCCCTTCACCTGCGTTTAGCTATGGCCTGATTGCCGCTGTGAGCGTTCTCATTATCGCCTGTCCATGTGCTTTGGGGCTGGCAACGCCCATGTCGATCATGGTTGGTGTTGGTAAGGGTGCTCAGGCTGGCGTTCTGATTAAAAATGCTGAGGCACTGGAACGCATGGAAAAGATCGACACGCTGGTGATCGATAAAACCGGAACACTGACCGAGGGCAAGCCAACCGTCACAAATATAGTATCTGCTGCTGCTTTTAATGAAGATGAATTACTGGCTTTTGCCGCATCACTGGAACAAAGCAGTGAGCATCCTTTGGCTCATGCCATCGTTGTGGCGGCAAAGGATAAAGGGCTAAGTTTTTCAGCGGTAGAAGATTTTGACTCTCCAACAGGCAAAGGCGTTATCGGCAAAATCAAAGGCCGTGACATCGCGCTTGGTAATGTCATGCTAATGAAAGAACGCTCTGTTGATGTATCGTCTTTATCAGAGCAGGCCGATAAGTTGCGCTCAAATGGGGCAACCGTCATTTTTATTGCCGTGGATGGTAAAGCTGCTGGACTTTTAGCGATTGCTGATCCGATCAAGGAAACTACTCCAGCCGCTATAAAAGCTCTTCATGACCAGGGTATCCGTATTGTTATGCTTACAGGGGACAATCGCCGCACCGCCGAGGCTGTCGCTAAACAGCTTGGCATTGAAGAAGTTGAAGCGGAAATCCTGCCCGAAGATAAAGGGCGTATTGTCAAAAAACTGCAAGATGAGGGTAAGATAGTCGCCATGGCTGGTGATGGCACGAATGATGCTCCGGCATTAGCCGTTGCTGATGTTGGTATAGCCATGGGGACAGGAACAGACGTGGCCATGGAAAGTGCAGGCGTAACATTACTCAAGGGGGATTTGACAGGGATTGTCCGCGCCCGCAAACTGTCTGTGGCAACCATGAGCAATATCCGTCAAAACCTGTTCTTTGCCTTCGTTTACAATATGGCAGGCGTACCTATTGCGGCAGGGGTTTTATATCCAGTTTTTGGAATTTTGCTTTCACCCATCATTGCGGCTGCGGCTATGTCGTTGTCATCGGTCAGTGTGATTGCCAATGCTTTGAGATTAAAGCTCACGCGTTTATAGACGGTAGGGTTTTTACTACGTATAACGGTGTTGGGATGACGGGCTTTGTTATTTTGCTCGAAAAGGGCATAAATTAAAGAAAGTCACGTTTCAAAATAGAAACTGTAATAATCCGTAAAAATCATCCGTTTTTCTTACATGAAAAATGTCCGCTCCGCTCAGTAGGGGGAAAGCGTCTATAAATTTCTGTATTGAACAATAAATGGTAGATTCCATGAGCAAGCGCAACACCATCAATAATGCGGATGGTAATGTTTAAACTCTTTCATGTAAACCTCCCTTGGCGTTTGAAAATCGAGTGCTTTTCTGGGGCTGGTGTTGAGCAGATGTGAGATTTCATCAAGCCTGTCTTGTGATACATCGGATAGATCCGATCCTTTAGGCAAGAATTGGCGGATCAGGCCGTTTGTGTTTTCGACTGTGCCTTTCTGCCATGGTGATCTGGGATCACAGAAGTAGATGCTCATGTTCAGATCAGCAGACAGAATTCTATGCTGGCTCATTTCCTTGCCTTGATCGTAGGTCAGGGTTTGCCGCAGTTCGCTTGGTACATCTTTGAGCTTACGTGTAAAGGAAAGCCTTGTTTCTTGCGGGTAGTGTCGCAAAATTTAACTAAGCTTGAGAACGCCCTCTAAACACGGTTTATCTCACCGTAGCCAAG
>MDTB01025640.1_pt1 | contig 35997 bp, 37 predicted proteins | sample 811161 | NCBI WGS metagenome assembly MDTB01 (sample SAMN05326650, study PRJNA326480) | marine metagenome | isolation source: seawater | place: Mediterranean Sea | collected 2009 | reverse complement strand
GGATGAGGAGGATGAGGAGGATGAGGAGGATGAGGAGGATGAGGAGGATGAGGAGGATGAGGAGGATGAGGAGGATGAGGAGGAAGAAGAAGAGGAGGATGATGAGAATGAGGAGGAAGAAGAGGAGGATGAGGAGGAAGAAGAAGAAGAGGAGGATGAGGATGAGGATGAAGAAAAAATGTATTTATTATTAAATAAATTTCCTACACAAGTTGTTGTTATTGAAAAATGTGAAAATACATTAGACGAATTGCTGGATGAGGGTGAAATAAAACTCGAGGAGCTAGAAAGCGCCATCTTCCAAATAATCACGACATTATATGTCTACCAACAAAAATATAAATTCACACATAATGATCTACATACAAACAATATAATGTATTCAGAAACAGATATACAATTTTTACGTTATAAAATTCAGGGGAAAACATACAAAATACCTACATTTGGTAAAATTTACAAAATTATTGACTTTGGACGAGCAATTTATACCTACAATGATACATTGTTATGTAGTGACAGCTTCTCTAAAAATGGCACGGCGCATACCCAATACAACTTCAAACCTTTTTACAACGACAAGAAACCAATAGTTGAACCAAATATGAGCTTTGATTTATGCCGCCTTGCGTGTAGCATTTTTGATTTCGTATGTGATGATATCAACAACGTAAGTGAATACAGAAATGTAGCGCCGATTTACGACATGATTTTCTCTTGGTTATATGACGATAATGGTGAAAATGTTCTTTATAAATCAAATGGGGACGATAAATATCCTGGGTTTAAGTTGTACAAAATGATATCCAGAATTGTTCACGCCCACATTCCAGAACATCAATACAAACACAAAGTAATGGAGAAATACATAATACCGGATGTTTGCCAACAAGACGCATTGGAACATTTTATGGATATTGATGATTTGGTTTCTTAATATCTGCGTCGCCCAACATACATTTAATATAACTATTATATAGTTTCTTGTTCAAAACGACGTAAAAATAATCCCCACCATTTTGCAAGTATGATTCCAGATGTTATTGGAACAACAAATCGTGTAAAAGAAGATCTGGTATACATAACAACACTCGTAGAAATATGAATAATATGCGCGTTCAAGACCATCATGCACAAAATAATACTAAACTGAATTTAATATTACATAAATTAAACAACATCAAAATGGCAATACATAGTTAACGCGTAAAACAAATGTGAAATCAGAAAAATCATCTGCTCCGAAATCCGCTAGAATCGTAAAAGCATCTAATGTTGAAAAATGTTAAAAGATTATGAATCAAAACAATAATCTATCTAGACTAACTCTCGAAAAACAGAATCTCCTAATGCAGCGAACAGTCTAAACCGGTTGATGAATCAGAATTGAGGATCGTTTGTAAAAACTGTCGTTGATCTTGCCGACTCAAAGGATATGAAATTGCTACGAAAAATCAAAACTGCGTAAGCAACAATCCCTACTAAAATACTATCTTTAAATATTCTTTTTTTTGGAACTCTATTTTTTTCTATCACTATTTTTACTATATAGTGCACAAGCGATATACATATTGCTAAAAACAAGTTACTATTCAATACTTCCATATATGTTATTTATTATTTAAAAAAATGATAAATAACGAAAATTTCAAACAATTAGCTAAATAGCCAACTCTTCAATTCCAAGATCAATAGGCGGTTCACTACCAATTATTTGTGTTTCATCATTAATACTATCAAAGTCTAAGTTTATTTCTTCAATCTCATTCGTATTTTTAACAGCTTGTTTGTTCAAATCTTCATCCACAACTAATGGAACATTATCGCCGATTACTAACTTATTGTCTATTTCATCATACTCAGATGTTTCTTGTGCATTATCTTCAAACGTAATGGACTTATTTTGCAAACTTTCGTCTTCCAATAATTCTTGCGAGGTTAGTAATTCACTGGTATTGATAGATTCGTTGGTCGCCGCGCTGTCAGATGGAGGAATGTCCATGTCATCGCCAGGATTTAAAACAACAGGTGGTTCGGAAACCAACGGTGGAACAGAATTGCTTTCATTTGTTTCTGTGGAGCGAGGCTCGTTTTCTCCATTGTCACTATCAACATTTTTTTCTTCAACTACCTTCTCAGTCTTTTCAACATCAACCTCTTGGGTTTCGTCAATATACTGTTTCAACAATTGTTCAACCGGAATATTATCACGAATAGTATTCATAATGCAAGTCTGAACAATAATTTCAAACTCACGATTGTGCTTTTGTTGTTGTAGTGGAGTTGCATCAATTTGAAACAAATATATATTTGAATACAGCTTACGTGCTATATTAATGTAGACATTGTGCAAGAAAATTTCAAAACAAGGAATGTCAATATCAATCTTCTTATTTTGATTTCCAGTGCGAACACAGCTGAGAATCTTTAGTTGGAGAATGTGAACACAAGTAATTAAGTCCTCCAAATATTTACATTTGGAACATTTTTTGATTCGCTCAACTTCAGCATCCACCATATTTTGATTCCACTTTGGGATCATCGATAAGTAGTTTTGAAACGTCATTAAATATTTTTCAGCCTCATCATTTTTTTCACAGACTTCCATTGCCTCCCTAAATATTGAACGAAATCCGTCTATAATATGTCCTGATAAAACATTCATCAAGCGAATAGACCATTCAGACTTGGAATCGTTTAGTAAATTTGAATTGTAATCATCCATTTAATAATAATCATATATTTCAATTTCTATATTATTACGAAATACAACCAATAAATAAAAAATAGAGAATAAATCATTGCATAAATTCCTATTTATTTTTCCCAAGACGAGATAGAAATTTTGATAATTTGGGTTATGTCTTAATTTTTGGAATATTTCAAAACAATAAAAATTATGATTATGAAATTCAACACTTATTTTATAAATTTCTAATAGTTGGTTTTCTTCTTTTGTTTTTATCAAACGTTCGTATCTATCCATAAGGGAATTGTATTTACTGTAATTAAACTTGCATATATTATTATACAAATTTTTATTCTTATTTTCATTGATATAAATGTGTGCGAATCGTGAAGACAGTGGATTGAGCAACCGATACTTATTTTCACAAATAAAAATAAATCGGGTCGTTTTACTGTACTGCTCAATTGTTCTTCGGAGACTATATTGGGAATCATACGTCAAGTTGTCCGCATGTTCAAGAACGATTGTTTTGAAATTGACGTCTTGCGCTTTATTGAGAATTTGCATAGAAAACAATTTAATATGTTCTTTAATTATTTTTATGCCATTAGTTGAAAGACAATTAATGGTCAATACGTACTTGTTTCTTTTTTCACTCGTTTTATATATTTTTTTTATAAAAGTCTCAAATATTTCTTCCTTTCCACACATGTACGGTCCATAAAATAAAATGTTTGGAATACTGTCTTTTTTTACAAAATTATTCAATTTTGTTTTGACCTTCTCCATTTTTCTTTCAATTAAGTGTGTGTAGTTATTTAATATTTTATAACTTAATAATATAAATAATTAGCATGAGTAATATTCCTGAGAATTGTATTTTTAATGAAATCAAAATGACTCGCCAAGATGTAAATCCGAAATATTTTTCAGAATTATTTCACAATTTATACAATAATGTGATTTTCTCAACATTCCCTTATACATTATATAAGGAACAAGATTCTGAAACGTGCATAAACAAATATAACAGTGGAAATTGCATTGCGTTGTCTAAATTTATCAAAAACTATTTACAAAACAATTACAAGATTGAAAGTTATATAATTGCAGCAAGTGTTCCGGATTGTTTCAAAACTCTCGGCACCCCGCACTTGACTCATTGCGCAATTATAATTCCATTCTCTACAGACGAATTTTATATCTTTGACGCGGCATTATATTTTTTAAAGCCGATGTATTGTAATTTAAAAAACAACATCCAAAGAACAATACAAATGGCTGATGTATATCAGTATAGTGTGCGTAACATGAGTTATATTATTACAACATGCAAAGATTGTCGTTTAGACAATAATTATAACCAAATATTAAAACCAAACTCCTTGTGTGTTTCATGTTTTTTTGAAGACGATGAAAACGAAAAATGGAATTATTATCTAAATGAGATTATTAACCCAGATAATAATATTGGACATTCCTTTTTGAAGCATAAAAAAGAACCATTTATGATGTACACTACTATAGTCAATAAGATTCCTACCATGAAATATAAATTAAAACTAAAAGATGATGGGTTGATGGTTGTCAAAAAATATCCAGAAAATGAAGTAGTTTTCAATGGCAATTCTGAACAATTTAATAAAACAAATCTTAGACGTAAATTGGAAAGGTATTTGTCAACCGATTTTAGTTTTTAATCACGAACTATTCAATGGTTGAGTGTATGGATTTGATTTGAACGCATCTAGCAACGAACCATCCATTTGAGTGTTACTAATTTCTTGATAGTTTTGTGGCATAGAAGTGACACTACCCAAACTATCGCTTGGATGTTGATATGAAGTTGACTTGGGCATATAAAGAGGAGTGGAACGATTATTCGCGCACTCTTTGGCATTTACTTGAGCAACAATTTTATTATTAAATAGTCCTATATTTCCGTTAGATTGAACATCACTGGCATAAACGCGGTCGTTATTTTCTTGATTATACTGTGCAACATAACTCATGTTACCACTTAAATGTGAAGCCGCGGGTCCAAGTTCACTTTGATTCATTGAGTTTCTTTGTGTAGAATTCAATATTGGATTTATATTCATGTAAGCAGAGTCCTGTTGCTTTTGCACATTCAAATGATTCATGTTCAAATCACACTCATACATTTCTCGGTTGGTAGTAGATACTTCTCCTTGATTGCGAATTGTATGAGCCGCTACATTGTTAATACCCACATTACCGGTTGATTGCAAATTTGTTGTAGTGTTCTCCTTTTTACTATGTCTTAGCCCGTTCATGACAGGTTGAATAATACTTGAAACCGCAGAACCAATGTTGCCGAAGTGCGATGTTTTTGTTGTATTCCGATTATTGCTATTACTATTGTAAGATTGTTTACCATAGTTCAATTCACTCGTAGGATTCGTTTCAATGTCAACCCGATTTGTGATTGGTATACTATTTAACTGAATTTTATTTGAATCTGAATAATTTTGTTTTGAATACGATGCGCCATTTTGGTTAATACGGCTGCCATAGTATTCAACACTAGTGGAATCGCGGTTCTCATTGGTAAGCATCTGGCGCGAACCAATAGTGTGTTTTTTAGGACCAGACGTTCCTGCAATCATACCCAAGTTGTTTTTGTTCACGAAGTAGCCGTCTTGCGTTTTTTTAACAATTTTGCCAGATTGTCCTCTGTTTTGAACAGGTTTAATTGCAGGACCAGTGTGCCCATTCAAACAATATTCATTCTTTGGATTATTTGAAGCGCGCAATTCATCGACCCCTTTAGGCATCCACATATCTCTTGACTCGTTGTAATTATTGAAACCACCAGTAATTTTTTCATCATATTTTTTACCAATCCCAGGAGCCACTTTGATTTCTTCCCAAGGTTTGCTGTTTGCGTGTCGATGCGAAGCATTAACCCGTGATTGAAAAAACTCATTTTGGTTTTGATTGCCATAAACGTTTTGTGTATTTTCTTCCGGATTAAACATTGTAGCAATTTCTTCTTTTTTAATATCATATGTACCTTGTCCGGTATAAGTATCTAATATAGATGATGTGGTTATGTTCTGAACCCCATTTGTTTTACTACCGTAATACAAATTCATATTATTATGATTAAGATCATCATATTTCACTTTTTCTCCTGCCAAGTTATTGAATACCTTACTTCCATTAATATTTAAACTCTTTTGTTCCGCGCTTGAAACATTATTCAAAAAATACTTATCTTGGTATTGAGAAACATCTTGTGTATTGTTCATATTATTTTTGCTCTTACTAATATTGGGTGAAAATTTACTATATTCCTTAGAAAGTAAATGACCTTGAGGATCAGTTTCGTTCAAGTTAGCCATATTTTCCTTTATTTCTTTTGTCTCATCTTCTTCTTCTTCATTTTTATCATTACTAATCAAAACCGCAGTTCCTAACAATAATAATGGAATAGCAATTTGTGCCATATTGTATCTCTTATATATAAGTTTTATATTTTTTTATGATTTTTTCTGTAATTTGTAATTGTCTTTTGTGGCAATATTTGTATCTACATTGTTTACGAACTTCATAGAACAATGATTTTGTGGGTCTTCAAATAAATAGTCAGGCCGATATTGTTGAAGCGACCGATACGTCCATACCGGGTGCGTACTTCTTGATTCGTCTGTTACACTCTTATTTAGTTGATAAATTGGAATTTTTCGCAACTCATGATTGACCGGAGTTTTGGTATTATATTGATTGGCAACAAAATCTCGAGAATAACTGCGATCCATTTGTTTCAATTGTCCTTCTAAATCAACCATATTACTATATTGCAAGCTGCCACTTTTTTGTAAACGTATATGTGGATCTTTAATGTAAACATTAGATTTGTTTGTATTGGAAGGTACATTAAAAGTATAGTTGCACATAGATGTAGTTTCTAAATTTGTCTTTATAATTCTACTAGGATCGTCGTGAAATCTGGTAAAAGCCATTATATATATAGTTTACTTATAAATTATATATATAATTATTTATAGATTGTGAAACCCACTTCTTTCGTATACATGCAAAAATGATGGGGGGACAAACACTTTTGGTCTTTCAAATAATGGGGTATCTATAAGTTTCTTTGATTGAAGTTCCGGATTAAAATTCACACCTTCTAAATTTGTACTTTTAATTCCTCTGAGTTTACTTTCAATGTCAATATCATTATAAGACAAGACTGAACCTGATAACTTTGGAACTCCGCCTAGTTCAACCATTTTATGCACAGATTTATTTTCATAAAAATCTTTATTCAACAAGTAATTTATTTTGTTTGCATTCATTTGTTTTTCCACTTTATACTCAGGTGCTTGATTTTTGTTACTTGTAAATGACATGTTGATTTTAGTATCTATTAATATAGTATTTTATAATAATTAAATCAATTGCATTCATATTTTTCACTTTTGTAAATTTCTCTGGAAGGCAGACCACCGCGAACCCAGCCCTTTGCGGCCGACTCTTCAATCATGCGTTTGCTAGTCATGTTACTTTTTACTTTTTTTTGCATTGGGTATTTGTCAACATTTACTTGACATGTTTCACTAAATTTGACGGCGCTTTTTTTTTCTTTTAAAGTGTCTCCTTTACGCAAATCATTTTCTAATCCAACGTCAACATTACCTCTTCCTAAAAAGGGCACTGTTTTGAACGTACGTTCTTGTAAATTGATCTTGAAATTCATGTTTGTTAATTTTGAATTGATTAACTCATGGTTCTCGTCAATGTTGCCACCATTCGGAGAAACTTGGAATCCACCTTTTAAATTCATTGTTGGATGAGAAGAAGCAAGACTTATTGCCTTATTGTCGTTTAATTCACTAAAATTCGATGTGTTGTAACCCAAATGCGATTTATTCATTAAATTCTCTTGAGTAAAATTATAATCATCTGTTCCAATTCTTGATAGATTGTTGAAAACAAAATCAACTACTTGGCTCATTATTATATAAAATGATATATATTTTTTTTTGCCATTTAATATATTAACAATGGTTTTTCAGAATGTAAATTACCATAACAATAATTCAAAAAATCATCCTGTCCGTTCGGAATAGTTGTAATAGGATTGATGTAGAACTGACGCATAGAAGTTTCAAAGTTTAAATTATCCAAGAAATTACTGAAAATATTTCCAATATCTTTGTTAGATTTATTTGTTTCATAAATAAATTGTTTTGCTTGATGATTGATTTCTGACTCTTTATTCTGATTATACTCGTCTCTTAATTTATCCTTGTTAACATTATCCACATAATCAGTGTTCAAGACGTTGTACAACGGGTTCTTACTCGTATGTTTACCTTCGTCTAAAGTGCCCACATTTGCAGAATCAAAACTTTCTATATTATTATAATTATAAATAAGAAGCAGTGATACAATGATTACAATACCCAATAACAAAATTAGATAGTTGTTCAAAAAAACATATCCAAGTAACGAAGTATAAATGACAAATCTGGTAGTTGCATTCATTTTTTCATTATAATTCAGATGGGAATATGGCCATATTTCCAATAATTTTTCTTTGTTGAATAATATTTTTGGATTGTTCAACCAGAATTTTTTATCCATTTGTATAATCTTATATATAATATAACGTATATATTATTGTTGTTTTAGTTTTTCTTTTTTTTCTTTTTTTTCTTTTGATTCGTCCCTTTCTTTTTTCCGTTGACCTTGCTTTTACTTAAAGGTTTGCTAGGATCGCTATTATTATCATTCCAAACAAATGTATCATTGTCGATTTGTGTCATATTTCTGTCCATGCCTTCTATTGGGTTTTGCTTCTCTTCATTATTCTTTCTAAGTTTTTCTTGCATCCGTTCTTTCATTTTTGCTTGTCTCATAGATTGCTGCATTTTGTTTGCCATCCCTTTCACGTCAAAATTTCCACCCGCCATACCCATTTGACTCATCATGTTTTTAATTCCAGGCACGTCCTTCATTTTCCCCATAATTTCCTGAGCTTCTTCCAACAATTCACTCTCCTTTAACTGTCCACTCTTTAATTTTTCTTCAAGTTTTCCTCCTATATTTTTAACAATCCCCAGCAACTTGGAAGGATTTTTGAAAAATTGCTGTAAAAGTTCGCCTTGAGATTTCTCGTCTTGACTCTCATCAAACCCAAATTCTTTGGACGCTTCATCTGCGATTTCTTTTGCTAAACTGCCAATTTTTCCACCCATTAAACCATTCAAGTGTTCTTTCAGGTCTTCTTGATTCATTGTGCTTTCAAAAAACCCTCCCGAACCATCCTCGCCGCTTATACCTTGACTCTTCGCAAAAGATTCAAAAATGTTTTCAACATTACTTATATCGCCCATTTGCTCGCTGAACATGTCATTCAAACAAGGATCAACCTCGTTAAAGAAAATATTTCGCATTTCACCCATTGTTTCCTCAATTTTCTTCTGAAGCTCACCTTCGTCAATGGCTTCGAATAAATAGTTTGCATCTCCAAACTCGTTCTTGTCATCTACCCCCTTACAAACTGAAAACAAGATTAATTGTAGATATTTCCAAATCGTCTTTTTAGAGTTGTCGCTCAGTTTCTCATCTGAAAGGATAACCTTGAAATTTACATCCGGTAATAAAAAACGCGACTCTTCATTGTCGAATAGTTCGTCATTTTCATAGAGGATATTGAAGAAATTTTCAGGATAAAGTTTTTTACAATATGAATAATATTCATCGTAATCAATGACTTTAAACTTGTCGTCGTATTCTGGAAAACTTATCAAAAGATCTTTTACAAAATCATCAATGATTTTCTGAAAATCTTCCCCTTTTTCCATTGTCTGTATAATTGTAATTGTAAAATTATTTATTTAAGTGAGTTTATTTGGTATTTGAATTTTTGTATCCAGTCAAAATTTTTTGATAGTAAAAACGAACGCAACTTTCAGGATGATCAATTCTTACCCAATATTCTGGTGCCAAACGACGAATGTAAGAATATAACTTATTCCTTTTCATAGTTCCACACCATTTATTCAAATCATCTTTACTTTTAATTTTTTCAATGTCCATCACAAAGTCAACGGCTTTATAGATGTTGTCCATTTTGTGTTTTTACTTAATGTTAGTAGCTGCCTGCCATATCAATTTTTTAAATTTTATTCAAAATACTGATAACTCATTTGCGTCAAAAACTTGATTTTCGTTAAAATAGATTCCACAATAGAATTGCTCACAGAATCATATTTTTCTTTGATCATTACAATATATTTCATCACCGGAACATTGTATTGCTGACTCAACTTGCCCTGCAACTCATCGCTAAAGAAATAGTTAACATTGTTATCCATAATATAGTGGTAATATTGTTTGGTAATATATTCGTACCATGTTTTAATAAAGAGTTTGATATTTGTCTTTTTAAGCAATAAATTCTTCTTGTAAAAATCATTGAACTCTTTATTTTTATTTTCTAATTGTTGTTTGATTGTATTCAATAAATCAAAATATATATCAACGAATATCTTCACTATTTGTTTCTTTTGAAAAGTATTGCTCATTATGTGACGCTAAATGTTTATTATATTGTCTTTTTAAATCATAATTCGTTGTTTCTCTGTTGCTGAATTTTGTCTAAAGATACCGGTTCGTTTTTGTCGCTCTTTTCTTCGGAAGGCGTGTAAATTTGCTCTGCGTGGCTGTTTGTTGATTCGATAGAAGCATATGTATACATTTGACGAGTTCCGCCATTCCCTTGTGCTGATAATTCGTCATTATCCGTATCCCAGAAACTAAATGAATCGCTAGATACCCCAAACGAACCATTCGTTTCAGACTCTAAAGAAAACGCATTAGGTTCCATATTAATTTGTTGTCGTTCTTCTTGAATATTTTTACTCATAGGGGCAAAATACTCCATAATTTGCCCCCCTTTTAATATTTCATAGTTTGGCATAATACATAAAGTTGGCACACAAGTAATCATTGGTGGCAAGGGCATTGTTTGTTTTTGATTCAAATAAATATAAGTGACATTATTTTCGCTATATCTATTGTCAATACACACTAAATGAACTTTGTCAATCAAGTTTTTTTGTTTCAAATTTCCCAATAGCTCTTCACTATGTTTACACATTTCGCTAAAAAAAAGTAAATGTTTCGAATTTTTTTGGTTCAAATTTTGTTTGTTCGGCATCATGTTCATATTATTGTTTAGATTACTATCCATGAAGTTTATTCAATATGATTTAGTGTATAATTTTTTTTGATAATATAAACTAAAAAATTGAATTAAAAATAAAGTATAAATTTATATAACATACATCTATGAGTGTCCACGTTGAAAACGTTGTTGAATATGATGGTGCACTCACGTTCAAAGTTCGTGGCGTAGAAACATGTGTGGTAAATTCACTTCGTCGTACTTGTTTGTCCAATATAGACACTCTTGTTTTTAAAGGATTTCCGCACAATGAAAGTTCTATAAATATTATAAAAAATACCACAAATTTCAACAATGAATATTTGAAACATCGAATATCTTGCATACCTATTATGAACAATAATGTTTCTGAATACGATCAGTTCAAAGAAAGCTACAAAATATCAATTAACGTGAAAAGTAAAAAAGGTAATCAAGAAAAAATCTTTGTTACGACAAAAGATATTAAACTTGTGAACAAACATACCGGAGAAGCAGTTAAGGATGATTGGAGTAAAGAGCTATTTCCGATAGATCCAATCAGCGGCGAACACATACTGATCTGTGTATTATATCCCAATCACAATATGAATGACAACTACCTTGAAGAATTGGTATTAGATGCAGAGTTTGAAATTGGATGTGCACTAGAAAACTCTTGCTGGAATGTTGTGCACAATTGCGCATATGAGTTTCTACAAAATGAAGTTGAGATTTCAAAAATTACTAGTAACATTGAAGATAAAATGGAAAAAAAAGATTTTGAAATCTTGAATGCTCAAAAAATATTCTTTGCGAATGAATACAAAATGACTATCGAGAGTTTAGGGATATTTACAAACAGAGAAATCATGCGCAAAAGTTGTCAATACATTATTGACCGACTGAGTTTGATTATTCAATATACAAAAGATAACGAACTTGCCAATGTCCAGACTAAAGATGAATACATTTCTTCAACAAGTGATGGAACAAAAACTAATGAAGAACTCGCTGAGTTTCAAAATATGTATTGTAAAATTTACACTGAAGAAGATTTCTATGTCTTTGAGTTAAAAGAAGACGATTATACTATTGGCAAACTTATCGAGGTGTATCTGTACAAGAATTACAAAAATGAACTAGACTTTGTTGGTTTCAAGAAGAATCATCCGGTTCAACCAAATGCCCAAATACACATTCATTATAAAACTAAACAAACCAATAATCAAATTATATTTTACCATATGAGAGATACAGCAACTTATCTACTTGAGAGTATATTTAAGAATATACAGTCTTCTTTTATTAGCAATTAAAAATAATAATTAATCTCATAATAATAATCTCATTAATTATATAAATTATGGAAAATAAAAATCTTAATAATTCTTTATTTTATGGTAATATAGTCAAAATAGAGTCAAGTAAAGAATTATTGTATCATTTGAATAATACCTTTTTTTTTGTTGATTATATTGACAGTTTCAAAATAAAATTTATTTCTGAAAAGTTAGAAACTCAAGTTTTTTATCTGAACTCTGATGGTGGAATAGATAATATTGATAAAGTGATGATCATACATCAGCAAGAAGAAGGTTATTGTGTGATTAATCGTCTTTTGCCTGGAAAGTTAATTAAAATAAATTTTTCAAGCGAAGATGCATTTATTCAAGGTGAAATCATTAAATTGGAAAATGATATGATCACAGTGAAAACTGTTGATAATGAACGTCTCTACATTGATTTTGAATACTGTGGATTATTGGAGAAGTACAATATTCGTTCGATAGATATCATCAAAAATTACGAAAGTTACCAAACCGGCGAATATGTTATTGTTGAAGAACAAGAGTATACTGGTGAAATAATTGAAGAAGGCGGGACAGTATACAGCATCGAACAACAAATAAATGATTACATAGAAAAAACAGGCGTCACTGCGAAAAATAAAAGACGGGTTGTCACCGAAATAGAAAAATATAAAACATTGCTGAAAGAATACACTGACTTGGGAGAAGGTATCAAGATTAAAAGAGTGGCAAATAATCAAATACTTTACTCTTTATTTGAATTGAATCCAAAAATTTTGAATTTGTATTCTTCTTACTTGCATAAAGAGTTATATTACAATGATGCAAAGGTTGGTGACTACGAATTTGATAGCGATGAGATTGACTTCTCTGAATGGCAATATAGTGTAATTGAAAAGGATTACAACAGTTCTTTGGAAATATTTTCAAATGAATCCTACAAACAAAATATACTTCCCATGAAGATGAAACTGAAAGACCATCATAAAAAAATAAAGTTACAAACCAACCAAAACATCGCCCTTGTAAATAAAGTCTTTGATTCCCAAAATATGCCATTTTTCTTTTCAATTGGTAAAAAAGGTGAAATTGATGTTTTGCAATATGATATGATTGGCATTGACAAAGGAGAACGAGTGATACTTAATGGGTTAATTTTCAAAACTTTGCCTTCACTTCGAAAAGAAATAAACACACACAAATCAAGCAATCTACTTTCAAAGACTTTGCAAAATTGTCATGTAAAATATAATGAAATGCCAAAAATAAGAATGTTAACAAATGGTATTATCAAAGAGAAACAATATTTTGACGAAAAACTCTTGACCTTTTATGATTTCAAAAAGGACAAGTCTTTCAAAGAGTACATTGAAGACCTTGATATTGGATTGAAAGAATTGTATGAACAAATATTTGACAGACAAGAAATTTCAATATATCAGTGTTTGAAGAAGTTATGCTTGTTTGATATTGCTAAATTGAATAGAGAAGAACATTTATTTATTCAAAAGCTTGTCCGCGAAAACGTGAATATTGTGAAAAGGAAGATAAATGAAAAACGCTCCCATTTTATACGTGCAAGTAAAAATCAAAACCAATACGTTTACACGCCACATGAGTCCATGTACGAAATTATAAAGAATTCTTATCTGTCAAAAGAAGTTATGAATAATTCGAAGAGCGGTTTTTCTGATTATCATATAGGTGAATTGTTAAAAATATCAACAGTTGACAATATGGAATTATTGCTTTTTGAATTGCGTGTTATGAATAAAGTGAATAATATTGATTTTGACGACGATGAGGTAAACGAGTATATTATGAATTTAAAAGCTAAATTGAATGGCACGATTTCTGGAATGAACGAAAACAAATCGATTATTCTAAATATTATAGAACAACATCAGACAAGATGCAAGATGTAAATAAAATAATTCTAAAAAATGTAGAAAAGGATTCAAACAACCAGAACCAAATATATGACCCAATTCAATATTTGTATCAAAAGATTCTTACCTCTACCAAGTTCAAAGGAACGATTAATGATTTTGTACATCAAACCGATATGCTGCTGTATATTATGTATCAAGATGAAAATAAAAGCGAAGAAGACCTTTTTGTCATGGAACCTGACAGAGAAAACATCCTAGATATATTAAAAGAACATGTATTAGAGCAACAAATAAGGAAACATGATAAATGCTATGTTGAAGAAGAAAAGTCATTTTATGTTTATGATGGTGGGAAATGGATGAACACAAAGGATTTCAATTCTTCTCTAACCAAAAAGAAGCTTCTTCGAGTTAAAAATTCCATAGATGAGTTTGAAGACATAAAAACAAAGATTGTAAACGACTACTCTATGAAATATATTCATCAAAATGAGATAAAGGATGACAAAGAAGATATTTCAAGTGAGACTAATCGAAACAGATTAAAACGTAAAATACAAATGATAAGATACAATAAAGCAAGAAATTTGCTCAAATACAACAAACAAAAGAATGATTACGAAAAAATGTTTGAAAATATGAATTTTGACGAATTGAAAAATTATTCACCATATACGAACATTTTGCATATTATTTTGGGAGTAGAAGATTTAGAAAGAAAGTACACGTTGATCCAACGGTTCATATCTCTCTTCACAATCGATCACGGGGATCAGCAATGGTTTTATTGTGTTAAGAGGAACACGAAATTGCTACCAAAGTATTTACACAAATTGAGCGAGTCTTATTTGTTATTTAACAATTACGAAAGTGTTATGAAAGAAATTTGTCATACCGAGGGATATTTGAGTGAAAACGGAGATGCATGGATACATAAAGAAAGTGGATATGTTATCAAAATGTTGAATTTTGACACTAATTACGGATATGATGAAAATGGTTTCAAAATAAAACTGGACACCATAGAGGGTGTAGAGGGTGGTGATAATGCGGATATTATTGGGGTTGGTAATTTAAATATATCACAACAGCAGGTTCAATCAAAGGGTCAAAGTAAATTCAACACAAAATTACACTCATTCATTAAAGAAATGACAACTATGATAATGAACGATTTGCGCATAAAGTTTAAAAATATAGACAACCAGAGTTTAATCATTTCTAAAATGACAGAAATATTCAATATTGCCAAGGAGGATCCAAAATATAATAATTTAAAACTGATCGGCGCATTTTATGTAGTGTTATCCATGTTGCTTATTTATGTTCAATCTAAAAACATAACAACCGAAAAAACATATTCCTCTTGCGTTTTGTCTTTTTCTGGATTTCCTTATCAGCAAGACGAAGAATCATTAGAAGGGATAGAATATCTTGCGTGCTATCTTTACAAAAGGGTGGACCCCAAAGAACAAAAGAATGAAAAGAAGTCTCGAAAGCAAAATAAAGTGACTCACGCTATTTCCGCTGCGTTAAATGGGTTTGCTTCTTTGGAAAAAAGTCAAGAAGATATCAAGAACGATTTAATATATTACATCAAAAACTTCCTTTTGAAAAATGAGTTTGTACAAGACATGATTGAACAAAGAAAGAATTTTGAACATAAAAATCCTAACACAAATAAAATTTTCCCACCTCCTCCTTTATTTAAACCGGCTCTTATTGATATTGAAACTAAAGATACTGATGAAGAATCCTTCACGCATCCGACAAGTGACTACAACGACAAAAACGAGAAAAAAATGAGAGAACTTGACCTTATCAATATGAAAATAGAAGAGCACATCAAAGCAACTATTCACAAAGAAAATCCACTTCTGAAAACTTATTTTGAAGAACCATTTCTAGTAAATTTTTGTTGCGATGATAAACATTTGTCACTTGGGTCATTAGTAAAGTCAAGTGTGAACAAAGTAGAATTAGCAAAATTAGTCCGGCGAAGCGATGAACTGTTAAAAGAAGTGACTTCTTCATGTCATTCTGGAACGATCATGCGTATTCCCGCAATGAACAGAAGCGATGAGGATATAAACAAAACTAGACTCACAAAACACGAAGATAAAATTATCTATCCGTTTTTATTGGAAAGCTTAAATTTGACTAAACGCCACACAGATATACCAATTTATTTGATGAAAGTGGTCAAAGAACACAACATTGAACTTCCAGAAGATTCATTTTATGACGAAATGGAACAAAAACAAGACCTTGCTGGACGAATTGAAATACTCAACAAATACGGAATTGAATTTTCACACTCGTTTATGGAAAAAATTATATCTGAACAGCATTATCACTATTATGAAAAGAAATCCAAAGAATCAGAAAAGTCAAACACTCCAACTCCACCCGGAACAAGTATACTCACTGACTTTAATTTTGAGTTCATTGAAAATATAGGTGATGAAACGTTGATAGATAAATTTGACCATGAGTGCAAAGACATCCATAAAAAATACACAACATTCATTTCTGCAAACATAAGCAAAAAGAATCAACGAACAATGAAAACAACAATGAAAAATTGGAAGAACGGTATTTATTTAGAAGGAAAAAATAATGAGCAATTTGAGTTATATATTAAGCAGATTTATAACATAAATTATCATTTGATATCACTTATTCCAGGATTATTAATAAACAAAAATCAACACAACAATGTTGACTTTAAGAGATTCAACTTTGCGCAAAAACATATAGATAACTTGAGAGAGCAATATTATAAATACAGAAACGTCTTCAACAAATTGGTGGACGCAACCGACGAAACGGTTGAAAAATTAGATAATATAACTAAACATAAAGATATTTTGAATCTTACGATATTTAATCATAATAGAAGTGAATACTACGCATTTATGTTATATTTATTTTACAAAATTATCAATCAATACATGGAATTGAAAGAATCAATGGATATTATTGTGAATGTGAATAATGGAATCATTGAGATGATTTTAGAATACTTGAAAAAAACCTCATACAGTTACGAAGAAATGGTAACAAGTTACAAACAATCTAAGCAATCTGAAAAGAGTATCAAAACGAACGCACTAAAAGCAATGAAGCCTCAAGAGAGAGAAGCCGAAAAGTACAAGATGGCGGCAAAACTTGGCGATTGGTCATATGGTAACCAAAGTCGTGTTTTCAAATATTATAAAAAGTTCTACGAAGACGACACATCAAAAGCTAAAAACGTACAAAATGAAGCGGAAAAAATGTATTACCAATCAATAACTGATGAAAATAATGATGTATATAATGAGTCACCATTCGAAGATTCATTGACAAATATTATCATCAATGAAGAAACCCAAAATATGAGCATGGTAGCAGATGAGGACGGAAACGTATATGATGATCAAGGGTGTGAATTAGACGAATACGAATAAAATATGTAAAAAAATATATAAATATATAATAAAATGAGTGTAGATAAATTATACTTGTCCATAATTTTATTTGTTTCATTATACTCCATTGTCAATATTATTCAACCGAATTTTATATATAATCATCAACAAAAAACATTAAGACCATTTGGTGTTGGCTACAAAAATACAACTATATTGGCATTATGGTTAGTAAGTATATTATTAGCAATTATAAGTTATTTTGTTGTTATATATTATTTTAATGCAATAAATATGTGGTTTTAGATTTAAATATTGGTCACCTTGGGTGCGCGACAAGTCGGGCAAGTATGATTTGAATTCGCGTGTTGCCAAGAACTATTACACGATTTACATATTCCGTGGTGAATGTTTTTTGTTGTTATATTGCATCTATAATAATGATTCAATTTAGTAGTTTGGTAACAAATTGTACATTCTCCATTAAATGTATTGTTTGTTATCAAAGAAGATTGAACACCATTTTGTTTAGTATCATCTATCTTTATGTAAAAGGCATAACTATTCGGTATTGAATTATATTTTCGGTATATAAATTCTCCAATTGTCTTATTTTCTATATGTTCCTCATCTGATACATTTATTGAATTAACAGTATCGTCAACGTAAAATAGTTCAATATTTACTTCTCTGTCTATGAGCATTTTCAAATAGTCGATGTATAGTTCACAGTACAATTTCGCGTCTAAATCGTAATGAGGAAGTGTGTAAGTCTCTCCGCTGTGAATCATTTTGAATGATGCAGTCATCACAAAATTTCCATGATTTTGTATCATTACTTCTGGAACAGAATGTATTGCGTGTTGTAAACTCCTTTGAGAATAAGAAACGTTCATCAAGTTTGTTGCGTTGAGTTATGAATAAAAATGATTTGGAATTATCAATTCAATTTTTTTTAATTTTATCATTCAAATATTTCTTAAAATCATCTTTTTGTATAGTAAACGCATTACAATTTTCGGACAATATCGCATTATAACTCACCAATAATGTAATAATCCCCAACAAATATTGCCATATTCCTTCGCCAATTGTCTCTTTACAGTAAATGTACTGTTTGAGTAGTTTCTCTTTTTTATCATCTCTTTCAATAGTAATCCCCAGTTTTTCGAACTGTTCAGAGGGAATGTTGCCATCGTTATTTAATTCAAGTTCGTTCAAAAGTATTTGAGGATTTTTAGAATACAAATCATATAAATTATTATTTGAAGAATGTACATTATTGTTTAGCTCTTTTGTAACATTCGCTTCTAATCCACAAAAACTGAGTAGACTTGAACCAAAAGTGTTTGAAAAACATCGCACCCATCCTGGAAAAATGGATATTACGAATATTCCAAGTAAGAATATGAATATGAAAGGTAGTATAGTCGCATAAAAAGCAATTTTGTGATTTTTTTCTCCACAAATCAGTTTGTTTTCAGTTACCGCGATATTTGTGAAATAACTGAACAAGAAAAATATAAACACAAGGGCAACTAAAGAAATATTTCTGAGCCAATTTATTTTTAGCAACGAACTATTGGCAGTTTTAAACATGATAATACTTTTTATCAAAATAAAAATCATCATTAATATAGTGAAAATTTTTAGTGTGTTATTTACACCTTGTTTGAATAGTTTCTCGTCAGTTTTACCGGTCATAATTAATATATAATATATATTTATTTTAGATTTCAAGGTTAAAAATATATAGAAATATATTATGTATCCTAAATTAGTGGAAACCAAAATTAGAAATATAGTTCATACCAATTTACTATATTGTCACTCTTTGAAGATGAAGTATTACAATTTTGCTTACAACTTACTATGCCTATTGTGCATCCTTGGAACGTTGGGAGTTTTATTATATTTAAAATATAAACACAAACAGGATCCACTTGCTCAAAATGAAAAAGAAAATATGAAACGCGACTACATTTTATATAACATAAGGAAATTTCAAAATATGAATAATAAAGAAATTGGAACAATTAATTCCTATTAATATATTATAAGTGATGGCGAATGCTGAAAATAATGGAAATATTGAAAATGGTACTAAACTAAAACTCTTTTTCAAAAGAAAGTTTGAACAAGAGAGGATAAAGAGAGAAATAAAAAAAAAAGAGATAATCCCCACAAAAAAACAAAAGCAAAAAGAACTAAATTTTGATTTTGATGAAAAACAATACAGTTTAGTAGATAAAAATGATGTAGCAGTGGTTTCTGTGAAACGAATTGCAAGAAAAAATGAAGTTGATTTTTTAGATAGAAAAAAAGAAAAAATAACAAATAACAAAAAGAAAATTCTAAGAACAAAATACGAGTTTTTGTTTGAGTACCAAAATATTGAAAGTTACGGCACCATTTTTGACAACACAATTGGGCCACTTGAAGAATCAAATAAGAGAGGACAAAAGATGATTGATGAGAAAGAAATGAAAAAAAATAAACAACTAGAATCACTTCATTTATCCAAAAACAACGTGCTTACTGAGAAAGGAGGCTATAGAGGAGAGCTTAAAAATAATGTCACTCAAGACAGAAGTATTAAAGTTCAACTTATGGAAAATTACATTGAAAAACAGAAAGAACTTTATAGTTTAAAGGAGTATGAAGAAAGCATTGTGAATAAAGTAATTAAAGAAACAACAATTAGACCTAAGTAATTGCTGATTATGTATATTTGCTATATTTATTCCATATGCTGTCCTCTTGGACATGATATGGTTTGTCTTTACACTTAGGATCATGATTGACATTATTTCTTTCTTTGGTGATGGTTTTGTATTTGCCATTCTTTTCTTCTCCCTCACGATTGTCATTTACTGCGGGTTCTGTTTGTTCTATAATCGCATCGTATGCGCTTTGTGATACAAATACATAGTCAATGAAGGTCAGATTTGAATATAGTTTCTGTGCATTTTTTAGAAACTCGTTTGCAACATACATATTCCACGCAGACTCGTAGTTTTTAACGGCATTATTTAAAATTAACAATGAATTTTCTTTGTCAGCATCTTTATTGTTACTAATATAGCGGTATTTAAATTGTTGTTCATAAATCTTTATCAACACATTCATGTAGACTTCTTTTTCAATAATTTTATCGACGATGTATTTCATATGCGCATCTTCTAACTTTTTTCCAGTTTCTTCTTTAACTATCGTTGCTAAAGTTCCCAACGATTCAGAAACAAATACAGTTCCCTTCATCATCTCTATTTGACATGCAAATTCATATTGATATGGCAGTTCAGGACCAAACAACATGAGTAGATTATTGTAATTTGGCATACTTTTATGAACAATCGATTTTACTTCTTCTAATTCATCTTCAATCTCTTCGATGCGAATTTGACGCTGTAAATCTATTTTTTCCTTTTCTTTTCTAATTTTGTTGAGTTTATGTTCATGACTATTCTCTATGAATGATAGTGAATATTTCCAACTATTTTGTACTCCATCAACAATATATGATATTCCACTTTCAAATAGCATAGCCCCTTTATTTGTGAAACAATTAATTTGATATAAAAGAGCTGAAACCGAAAATACAATTACTGAAAATGACAACAACTTCATAAACCAAGTCTACTATTCCTTCGGTTAAATATTTAATTCAATTTTTATAAAAATAAACGTCCAATATATAGAATGAAGTTAGCACAATACATAAATTTTAAGGCGTTCTTGATTAGCTTTGCGATTGGATTATTGTATATTTATATAACTGACGACTACAAAAAGGTGATTGTCGTATACCCAACACCCATGAACACAGAGAAAAAAATCTATGTTGACAAAGCAAATAATTGCTTCAAATACAAATTATCAGAAGCTAGTTGTTCTTCCAACAAAGAAGATTACGTAAATGTTGGAATCAATTATTAATATATTTATGTATATATAATTCTACTTGACATGCTAAATATCAAAAAAATGATTAAATCAGAGAATGGAATTTTTCTGTTTTCAATTGTTTTAGGATTAGGATTTGCGGGGCTATTCAAAATGAGTTGCGACTCTCGCTCTTGTATAATTTACAAAGCACCAGATCTCAACAAAATGAGACAAGTTAAAGTGAACGAGAAATGTTATGATGTATCTGAAGAAATGGTTGATTGTGACAAAGCCAACGGAGAAGAAAAAATACTAATGTAATGAGTTTGTAAATATTTTAAAAATTCATTACTAATTATATAATCATGGAAAAAACTACAAACATTAGCGAGTTACCCATAAATTCAAACATCCCGCCAATTGATACTTCTGAAATGAAAGACAAAATTCATGTATCTACCGAAAAATTTACAATCGACCAAGATGTAGTTCATAGTCAGCCGGAGAAACGCGTAAAATTTGCAGATGAAGAGGCAACCAGAAAGGTCGCGAGCCCAGATACGGATGAAAAAAAACAGTCCGACTTATTCTCCATTTCAAATGAACTGAAATTGATTGCATTAGCGTCATTAATGTTTTTCATTTTCATTGATAACAAATTTAAAAGATATATTATCAATATTTTGACGCAAGTTTTCGGCGAATTTATCAAAACCGACACTGGTGCAACAAGCAAACTTGGAAATTTATTTTACGCACTGACATTCGGATTGGTGCTATATTTGTTTACCATATTTGTAGATTACACAACAGTGCAATTTGACTTTTTATTATAATGCCGACGATGCTATTATGATCGATACTTTGAAAAAAACTTACACTACATGTTGTCAAACAACAGCGCGAAATGACTTTCTAATCAATAAAATATGATTGCAGGCAATATTTATGTGGATGGCGAAGTTATTTTACAAGAAAAATTGAATTTAAAATAAGGATCTATAACATACAACATGAGCAAACAGTTATACCAAACTTTTCTCGAAAAGGAACTTCATGATTTTAACAATTGTTCCATGGAAGAAATCGTTGCGTACAAGGAAAAATTAATAGTTGAGTATAACAAAATAACTGAACCATACAGAACATTGATCATGAATCTAAATGACAAAATTGAACAAAAACAAAAACAAATATACAACAAATGTTCACACGACTATGAAAGGTTTTCAGAGTATCACAACGAACGATATTATATATGCAAAATATGTGGTCATGAAAAGTAGAACCTTTAGAGTAGCTTCAAATTTGTATAAAAAATAAATTTTGTTTCATTCAAGTTTAAAATAATTGTAGTCTAAATCAAAGCATCCCAATATGCAATTATCATCGTTTGTATTACAAACTTTGTCGATCAAATATTTATACGATTGAAATAGTTGTAAAGTATAATTAAAAAAATCATTTTCTGTGATATTATCTTGGCTTTTCACACATGATCCGTGTTTCTCCCATTCGTGTTTCCACAAACTGTCATCACAACCTTTCCAGTATGTATCCATTGTTCGTAGCAATTCTCCAGTTGGAAAAACATATTCAACATCTTCACAATATGTGGGATAACATTCAGAATCAATTTGAGGCCATAATCCGTGAACCATATAGTCTTCCGAACACCACTTCTGAATCGCAAGTTCATAATAATTGTATATTTTATCACTATCACTATTTATTCCGGAAACATAGGACAAAAATAAAATTTTCCAAAATTTCATTTTTTTTATATTAAGTGTATATAAAATGAACGATCTTGTAAAAGAGACTTTGGCTAAAAATTTTGACTTGTATATTCAATTGTTAGATAATGATGAGTTTAAAAAACATTTAATACGCGAATTGAATGAAGATGTTGATATTCCGATTATAAACGAAAAAACAGAAAAAAAAATATTAAACGCACTTTACAAGGTAATTCTTTCTTCTCTCAAGAAAGTGGACGTTGAGACATTGTTAGACTCTCTAGAGAAAAAATAATGAGATTAATTATAAAATATGTTTATAATTTATAATTAATTTTCAAACAATGTCCAAGAAAAATGGAACAGTGAAAAGGAAACATATTGCGACAAAGTCTGTCAGACGTCTCAAAAAAATAATAAAGAAAACCCCACGCACCCGTTCAAAAAAAACTATTAAAAAAAGAACAATTAAAAGGGGGGGATCAGCCTCTAAAAACTTTTCCAACTCAGAAAAAAGAAAACAAAACATAAATTCAATGAATAGAAATGAATATTCAAAAATGTCTGATTTGAAAAAATTTTTATTATTTTTACGTGATCCAAATAAATTTGAAAAACTTGAATCTCAGGAAATGAAAAACCAGTCAACTAGACAAAAAAATAACATAAAAACTCTTTGGCAACCAGTGCTTGATGAAATTAAAAAAAATTATAGCAACCGCAAAAGTGAAGTTGAGAATAATATAGAAACTATAAAAACAAATATAAATACAATGAACAAACAAAGGATATTAATTCTAACAAGTCCAGTATTGAATAATAAAAATGAGAAGAATGGGCCGTTGGCATCTCTAACCAAAGCAATAAATGAACAGTTCGACTTTATTATAAAAGAATACGATAACGATAATAAACTGATTATTAAACTTATAGATGATTTGCGGGCGGAAATGGACAAATATTTGTTCAATATTGAAAACATCACACCTCCTCAGTTTCTTATCGTATTATTAACAAAATATGTGAATCTAAAAAAAAATGGTCTACAGTTAACGGACGACGAAAGAAAGAAAGTCGATAAATACGAAAGGGAATATCCGCTTCACTATAATGAGGCATTGAGAACCGTTCTTGAACATCAGAAGGATTTCAATCTGGTTGATCATGAATATTTGCACAAAAATGAAAAAACGTTTAAAGAGTTGTTATTAACAATGGGAGATATAGATGAGTTTCTTTTCAAAATAAAACTTCAATCTCTTTTGAATATTTACACTCCAAATAATTATTATGAAAATCTAAAAAAAGAATACTTCAAATTTGAAAAGGTTTGGATGACTTCAAATTCAATCAATACTCAAAAAAATAAAAAAGAAAACAAATTCAAAGAAATATTAGCCAATATAATATACAATGCTGGGTTGAAATACTTCAAACAAATTTATATTGATGATGATATCAATGGAGCAAAACCCGCGGTTTTGGATCATTACAAAAGTAAAGATCTTATGTTTATTATCATCTCGGAATTAGAAAATGAAATTCATAAAACACCGACGTCAATAAGAGCAATTCATAATAAAATTGATGAGTTAGGATTTTCAAGAGTAATCACAGATTATGTGGTTTTAAAGCAAATTTTGTTTGGTGAAATAGAACAAATATTGCATGATGATTACAGGAAAAACTATATAAAACAAGGGATACTCAAAAAAGTTATCAACGCACCAAATATTTATAAACTAATAGAAGATTTTACAATACATCCCAGGAAATACATCACACAACCAGAATTGGCACAAGAATTGGCACCAACAATTAGAAATGGTGACTGGAGAAAGATAACTGAAAAACAATTTGAAATGATTAAACAAACTTTGATGAACAATTTAAGAATGGCAAATACATCGGAAATATTCATTTCACATTTGAATCAAACATCTCCTATAAAAACTGAAACAATTCCTATAAAAACTAAAGAAATTGAAGCAGCCGATACTCCTGCGAGCGACCCTCCCCCGGGCGATGCTCCGAGTGCCCCTCCTACCTACACGACCCCCGCCAACGCCCCGAGCACAATTGCTACGCCCAGTGCGCCGACCGCTCCAGTGGCGGCGCCGGAGCACCTGGTCCCCGTGCGTCAGGAAATTGAAGTCCCAAAAAATGACACCGGAACTGTAAAACCGAAAGGTGAATCTAGCAAAAATACAACAAATTATGAAAAGGTTAGTAAAAAACACTTAGGAGATTCAGTTATAGAATATAGACAATGGTTGGATAAACATGATATCAAAAATGCTTCAGAACCAAATAATGAAGTTAAATATGTAAAGCATTTGATAAAAAAATATCCTGGAGAAGGTATAAATGTTGCGGCTGCCACTGAGAAAAGCTTACGAGAAAGTGAGAAAAGCTTACGAGAAATTCAGAACTGAGCTATTTCTTCTTAAGTTTCTGTTTCTTGCGGGTTTTATTTTTAATCCGCGGTGAATATTTGAAAAACCATTTTTGGTATTCTTTAGATGTTTTGTTTTTACGGAACTTTCTGTATTTTGAGCTTCTTTCTTTCAATACATCTTCTTTGTCTTGCTGTTTTCCATAACAAGGCAGGTTAAAACGTTTTAATTTCTCGGGTATGGATGAAATGTGCTCGTACTTTTCAAGAATGGTCCCGTAGTTGTTCACAACATATTGAAGTTTATCAATAACCTCTTTGATCAATGTTTTGTTGAGTGGCATATCATTGATCAATAAAAGGCTGAAATATAAATTCAATAATGTATCAATATTACCTACTTGTATGTTACGTCTCTTGTGTTTCACCACGTTATACGCAAGACAAGAATTTGTCGCAAACATAATTCCAATGACTTTTCCACGAAAAGACAAATAACAATAATTGTCCACAAATTTATATACTGACTTCACCTTCTTCACTTCCAACCCTTCGATACTTTTATCTTTCAAACCTTTAATCGCTTGCGGTAGATTATCTGTATACATGATGAAAATATCGGTAAAATCCTTTTTATATTTCAATCCAATTTTCATGTATTTGTGCATGAGACGAATAGTAATATCAAAATTACAGAAAACCATTTTATTTTTACGAAAATGTTGAAAAAGTTGTTCATATGCTTCTTTTGTTTCAATATTGGTAAGGTCCAACTTTTCTTCATAGTATGTTTTCAGTTTGTTTTTTGTCAAGATAGGAAAATAGTTGTTTAGTACGTGGAGTCGGGAATACACTTTTTCCCATCTGGAAATGTCGCCTAAAGGGCGCGCTAATTCTTGATGTAAACTCATGCGAAGAAACTCCGGAGGTGTATACAGCACTTTGTCCTTTTGTATGTTGTGTTTCAACAAATATTCATAAAACCCCTTATCTATTTGTGTTATATCTGCGATTGCTACAAAGTTCACAAAAACCTTATAGGTTCCATAAACAAATGCGTTTTTACTTTCTATGTTATGAACATTCTCTTTGGTAAAAATATTACATAATTCTTTTGCATCTTCAATTGCATTTGGGGAAAAAAAATCGTAGTCAGGAATGTCCGTTTCATAATTGTAGAACTGCTGTTCTTTTGGTAATATATCATTTATTGCGGTACCTCCATAACAAATAAGTTTTTTATCTATGATAAATTTGCGTACAATATTTAAAATTTTATCATTAACATGCCTTTTTTTTTGTATTTTTTTGCGTTCTAATTCATTCTCTTTGATTGAATGTTTTAAATATTCCGCGTTCATCAATTAATATAACCACAGAAATTAAAGAAGGGTTTTTTTAATTTCAAAAGTATCACCTTGAGACAAAGGCACAGAACATTCTATTTTGCCACTAGAATTGTGACGACAGTAATTATTGTTTGATGCGTCACGAATTTTGAAAGTGTTTGCTCCAGTTCTAGTGAAATTGAAATAGCTTGTTTTATCAGGATCGTTCAAATTGCAATAAATTAGATCATCGCCCGAAAGGTCGCAAATTTTCTCTTGAATGCTGGTTTTGAAATAATAATTGTCCTTATTATCTAAACTCTGATAAATATTGAATAATTGATAATTGTTGCTTGAAATCTCTTTACAGATAATAGGGTCTGTTTGGTTGCCAGATGTATCATAACATGATTTAATTCCAGTGACAATTTTATAAGTCATACTTGGTATAAAAAATGACTCGTTTGTAATGCTTGCGTCAATCAACATATCTGGTTTTTTAATCATTGGTGAAGATACATTTTGAGACGATGACCCTATTTGTGAGATAAAAAAATCATTGTATAAATTCATCATGGAATCATAATTTTGGAAATTCATACATATAAATTGAACTCCATTTGCAACCGCATTAGAAAAATCGTAATTATTATTTCTTATTTGGTTTGCTTGGGGTAAACATGCCACTAATTTACGTTTTGTCAATCCCCGAAACGATATATGATTATCTTCTACAATTTCATCCGCGCGTACGATCGAGATGCTTTGTTCACTTGTAGAAAGTAAATCGGTAATTTCATTCAATTTACTTGACTTGAAGTTTTCGCTGTTGCTGCTATTATCATTCAATGTAATAAATACAAACACTTTATTTTCACACTCTTCAATCGGCAGGTTTGCAATAATTTGCTCACGAGAATCATCATAATTATTGTAAAATATTCTCTGATTTTTGGTGAACAATTGATTATTATTATCAAAAACTTTGATGATAATGTCATGAACTTGGTTGTAAAACATTCTTTTTCTTTCAAGTTCTTCACCTTGATTTGACGAAGCATAATTGAGACGAAGATGAAGAAATAATGGGTGGTTCTTGGTATTTCCATCACGTAAAAAATCATCATTTATTTTTTCCATTGCGTCGTTAAAATCAATGTGGTTATACGAATCTTTCTGAAAAAAGTTGTCATTATGATTCATTGCAACGATTGGTATTTTGTTTAAAGAAAATACTTGCATATCCAAAAAACGAACTCCGGAGTTTGCGCAGTTTTCAAGCGCGCATTCGTCCACATAATCATTTTTGAATTGCCCACTGCTGAAACAATTATATGCGCCTTTGTAGTAAAAATCTTTCAACTTGCAACTATAATCATTAGAAGGACCACTCTTAAAATAGTTAGCGTTCCTCAATTCATTAAAAGAATAAAATGTCACATTTTTAGAATTTGCTTGAATGATTTTACAATTTTGTTTCTGCAATTTAATTTTTCTTAACATGTACAAAATAAAGATAAATACTAAAAATGACAATACGATGGTTGGACCTCTTTTCTCAAAAAATTGTTTGACGGAGTGATTAAAATTTGTCATACTTAAAATATATGTATAAATAAAAAATTAAAATAAATATCTTATATTATTAATAATAAATAATGCCCGGTGGTTTGCTAAATTTAATAGCGTATGGAAACCAAAACATTATATTAAATGGCAACCCGAAGAAGACATTCTTCAAAAGTGTTTACATGAAACACACAAATTTTGGTATTCAAAAATTTAGGTTGGATTATCAAGGATCTCGTGATATTGATCCGAATAACGATTCTTTATATAAATTCAAAATACCTAGGAATGCCGATTTGTTATTAGATTCTTATCTATGTTTCACGTTACCAGATATATGGAGCCCTATATGGCCTCCCACCGCGATAGGAGACATATGGAAACCCTACCATTTCAAATGGATAAATCATATTGGTACATCATTGATCAAAAATGTAAAGGTAATGATAGGATCACAAACCATTCAAGAATACCCCGGCGAATACATCCACTGTGTAGTAGAACGAGACTTCAACGAATCAAAGAAAAAATTATTTGATACAATGACTGGAAATATTCAAGAAATTCACAGTCCAGAAGTATATAATATTGATCTTGTTAATAATTATCCTAACGCTATTTATAGAGACCAAAATGTTGGACAAGAACCTTCCATACGAGGAAGGAAAATATATGTTCCTCTAAATCCTTGGTTCATGAATAACACGCAAATGTCAGTTCCATTGGTCGCGCTACAATACAATGAATTGACAATCGAAATCACACTGAAACCAATAAAAGAAATGTTCACTATCAACAATGTTGCAGAAATAATTGGGAATGATTTGAGTAATTCATACATAATCAAAGACAGCAATTTATTTACTAGAATACAACCCAATTTTAGTGATGAGAGACATTTATTATATAGATTTCTACAACCACCGGCATCGTTAGAGTTGTACGAAAGTGATTATGGAAACAAAATAACAAACTGGAACGCAGACGTACACTTGATATCTAATTACTGTTTTTTGACAAAAGAAGAGAACACGGTTTTTGCTTTGAATGAACAAAAATATTTAATGAAAGATGTCAAGTACAGTATTCACTACAATTTAGCAGGAACAAATAAAGTTAAAATAGACACAAACGCGCTTGTTTCTTCATGGATGTGGTTTTTTCGTAGAAGTGATGTGTATGAACGCAATCAATGGAGTAACTATACGAATTGGAAAACAATAAACAAACCAAGTACATTAGTGGAACCATCAGACATAGGGGCAACTATAAGGATACCTTATTATGAGCCCGTGGTGTTTCCCTCTGAAAATGTTATTCTTCATACCACAGAAAGAACTGAGATAGAATATGTAAATAATTTGTTCACACCTGTATTTTCGCAAGAAAATGAAAAATATATATTGCAGAATTTTTCAATTTTGATAGATGGAAAATATCGCGAAGTAAATCATGAAGCAGGAATCTACAACTACATAGAACCTTATCGTGCTTCTAATTTGAGCAATGATATTGGTCTGTATTGTTATAATTTTGGTATCAATACAACGGATATGTATCAACCCAGTGGCGCTATCAATCTCAGTCGTTTTAATAAAATAGAATTTGAAATAACAACAATAGAACCACAAATAGATCCATCTTCTGAGTTTTTCACGATTTGTGATGAAGCTGGACAAATTGTAGGGGTTTCGAAAGACCGATCACAATACCTATACACATATGAAATGCATCTTTTTGAAGAGCGTTATAATATTCTGCGGATCTTATCAGGAAATGGTGGACTATTGTATGCTAGATAATATAAATAATTTAAAATAATATTATAATTTAATATGAGTAATAATTTTAATGACAGAATTTTCGATAATATTACTTTTGATATTTTGAACAGCATAAACCAAAACAAAAAAAAAGAGAAAATGACTTTGAATGACTTTGAAAACATAGTCAACGATATGTTGAATGATGAAGTCATGTTGAAAAAGTATACTCGTGACAATATCGTAAAATATACGTCAATGATGAAAGATGAAATAAATAAAAATGAATTTGATGCGAATTATTTCAAATCCAGAACTGAAAAAATAAAGGACCAAAATAAAATGAAACTTCTTATAAACAAACAAGTAACAAAAAGAACAAACGTTTTCAGGAACATGAACTATAGATTATTAATCAAAAACATTTCGTCATCGTTTTTGAATCTATCAAGAGATTTAGTGCTATTTTTTTTTACAATTTGTATAGTTGCCCATTTGCGAATTCGGAGTTTTATTAAATCATGTTATTTGTATCCAAGTAATCCAAATCGGTTTCCTTATGTTTTTTTCAATAGCGAAAGAAAAGAACAAGATAAGATTTTAAGTATTACACATAAACAAAATGAAAGCGATACTGATCCAGTGTTTGAAAACATGAGAATGTTCCGAAACAAAGATGGAACCCCTTTACGAGAACGAAATATGCGAATAAACGATATGTGTGCCGGCGAAGGAAATAAATCTGAAACTGAAAATTCGTCATTACTTGAAGCGGCGGCGAAAATCTTATTTAGAGAAGACCCCGCAGATAAAACTATAAATAAACAATACCTTGGGACAATTGAAAAAATTGTTCAACAATTGAACGGTTCAACGCATTCGGAGAAACTTGCAAAAATAAATATGTCAGCAAAAGCATTCATGGAAGAACATAGTGAAAAATGCAAAGACGACTTGAGTGTGTATTCATTAATTACGTATTTGATGTATTACAATACGTTTAAAAATCGTGATTCAATTGGTTATCTGCATACTAATTTGTTTAAATACTTGACATCATCTGGGTCAAAGTTGAATTTTGGTATCATTGTAATATTGTTGTACAGCATTTTCAAAAATAATGTCAACATTGCTGAAAGATTTGTAAATAACATCTTGGATTATTATTCAGATAAATACGATGGTGGTGGCAACTTACATACTTTTTTTGTAGGAATTTTGTCTTCTGTTTTAACTCCGTTTGTCACATTTTCTCTGCTTCTGATGATTATTATGTACCCATTGTCTATATTTAATTGCATGAAGTCTTACTTCAACTATGTTGGATTGACAAACCAATTTTCAACCAAAGCAGTTTGCTATGTTGGAATTGTGTATTCGATTCTTGCGCTGATTGTTTACGGATGTGGATTATTGATGGCAATTTTCCCAGAGTTATTGAATTACATAATAAAAGAATTACAATTTATGACAGGTTCTATTGCTAAAAACGAGAAAAAAACGAAAGGTAAGGGTCGGAGTGAAAATAAAAAGGGGAAATCAAAAAAAGAAGGGTTCAAAGGAAAAAAAGGTTGTTCAACAAAAGGTGGATTCTTTAATAATTTCAATATTGCCAAGTTATTCGGAATTATGCTGATGTCAATTTTAGGATTGATAGTGTTGCTTCCTGTAATCATGCCTTTTGTTTGTGCATTCATTTCTAGTTTTGGTATCTCAACATCTCTCACATTTGATAGTTTAAAATTCATGGCAAATAACATGTGCTCAGTGAAAGACTATTCATCAATCATTAAACTGTTGGTGGGATTGGTTATAATACATCAAATGATTAAACGATACTCATATGGAGCAGAACGTAATAAATGGATTACAATAGGAGTGTATGGTTTCTTTTTAGTTGTTTATATTATAATAGAGAGCGTTGCAAAACCAACAAATAACTATTTTGACGATCTTAAATGTGATGATTAATATAATAAATAAATAAATAAATACATGATATAAACGCATATTTTATTTTTAAATAAATGGGAAAAAACAAAAAGAAATCAAAGGTTAAATCTAGAACAAATGTGCCAAACGTTTCAATTTGTACACCAACATTCAACAGGCGCCCGTTTTTTGAAGGACTGTTAAAGTGTATACAAGCACAAGACTATCCTCATGCCAAGATAGAATGGATTGTTATTGATGATGGTACTGATAAAATAGAGGACATTTTCCAAAATGAAAAGACAAAATCAATGCTTGGTCAAATAAAGGTAAGATATTTCTACGTAAAAGAAAAAATGGATCTGGGTAAAAAACGTAACATGATGCATGAAAAATGCTGTTTTAAAGATGATGAAGACATTATCGTCTATATGGATGATGATGATTATTATCCGCCAGAGAGAGTGAGTCATAGTGTGAAGAAACTGACACAAGATAAAAATGTTCTTTGTGGCGGCAGTAGTGAACTTTTTTTATGGTTCAATGTACTGAATAAAATGTATAAATTTGGTCCGTATGGTCCAAATCACGCTACAGCAGGGACATTTGCGTTCAAACGCAAATTATTGAAAGACACGTGTTATGAAAATAATGCTGTATTGGCTGAAGAAAAACACTTTCTTAAAAATTATACAATACCATTTGTCCAATTTGATCCGTTCAAGACAATCCTGGTTGTTTCTCATGAACAAAATACATTTGACAAGAAAAAACTATTGAATACTCAGAATAAGTTTGTGAAAGAGAGTTCAATTGAAGTCAAACAATTTATTCAAGACAAAGAATTGAAAGTATTTTATGAATCAAAAATAAACAAATTATTGAGAGATTACGCACCGGGTGATGTAAAACATAAACCAAAAGTTTTGAAAGAGATAGCCCGTAGAGAAGAAGAGGTAAAAGAGAAAACCAAAATAATGCAAAGTCAACAAGAGAACAAACTCTCAGGAATATATGCCTCTGACAACAGTGACCCCAAAAATATAAAACATAGAGAACTCACTATAAAAGAATGTAAAGAATATATGGCGTCAAAGACCAATGAATGTATGATGATGAAAAACGAATGTATGATGCTGAAAAAAGAGTTAACCCGCTTGAATGTAGAGAATCATGCTTTGAAGCAAATGTTAAAAAACGCGAATATAAGTTAAATACTCTTTATAAATAATAAATTATATATTATTTATATAGGCATGTCTATCAGCACCATCTACAACAATTATTATAACTCAAGAGAGAATATATGTATTGATTCTTTTAAGTCCAAACATTCTTTTGAAAACAGATGTAAAGAGTCCAAAAATATTACTAGTAAATATCCAGATCGTGTGCCCGTTATAATTGAAAAACAAGAAACGTCAGATATAGTAGATATTGATAAAAACAAGTTTTTAGTTCCTTGTGATTTAACAATAGGACAATTTGTATATGTTATTCGAAAACGCATGAAGATGCCACCAGAAAAGGGTATTTTTATTTTTGTGAATAATGATATTCCGATGCAGTCGGCGATGATATCCTCCGTTTACGAGGAGTCAAAAGACAGAGACGGGTTTCTTTATATGACATACGCAGGCGAAAATACATTTGGATAAAATCACTAACACTGATTTTTTCAAAGCAATAACTTGTTTAATCTTCTTATTTCGTTGTCTAATAAACTTTTGTGGCACTTTTTATTTTTTAGATTCTCTATCAGTTCTGTCTTTTGGAAATTAAACCTATTGCAAATGTTTATTAGAAAATTCAAATTTGAATATTCGTTGCTGTATTTTGTCAATATTTTGGTAAAAATAATTTCATGATTCATTTCCAATGTGTCCAGATTCTTCCATTTTTTCCTATGAAATTTGATATAATTATTAATTACTTTCAAAAAGAAGGTCATGTCATTAAATTGCCACAATTGACGTTGAAACGATATACGATCATAGAAATCGCCTGATATAAAGTTTTTAAGAAACGCATAGTAAAATTCTAAATCTTGATTTGCATAAAATATAACGTTTTCATGAAACACAAGAGATACGATTGACTTTTCACAAATTTTGAAATAGTCCATATTGATATTTACAAATAGTTCTTTGCATATTTCTTTGATATTTTTGTCTACGTCTGTTTGTGTATTCTGTGACTCTACATTATAAACATATTCAACCTGAGCTTCTAATTCTGTTACTTTTTTATCATGAACATTTATTCCAATGAATATATATTTTATTTGGTGATGTTTTTCATCTATTTTATTCATTTTTCTCATATACTTTGTTATTATACTAAGAACCTTCTTATCGTTATTTTGAAGATAATCAATATTATCAATAACAATTACCCGCTTCGGTTTCTTCATTTCCATCATATTGAAGATATTTTGATTTTTTAACAGGTCCATAAAGTTGGATTCACTCTTGATGTTTTGGATAGAACAATATTGATATTCGTAATTTTTATCTTTCAAATATTGTACAACATTTCTTGTCTTTCCGCTATTTGTTTTTCCGTGGACATATATACTATTATACTTGGATATACAATCCATGTTTATATAAATAAAAATGCTGTATTTATATAAATTAGAAACAAAATTAAATGTTAGTTGAGTGACAAATCATGTTGTTGTTAGTCAATCCATCCCAGTCAACTTGACACCCTTTTGCCCATTTCTTCTTTTGACACGCGCCACTTGTGATTCCAATTCCCGGCATATTATATTTTTCTTCGCCAAATGAGACAGCACCGCATTCATCTTTATCATTTTTATTATTTAGACAAGATTCAAATTCACCACTTTCGTTGTATACAGTTTCATAATTGTCAGGACATTTTGATATGTTTGGAGGAAAAGACACATTTTTGGAAGAACTTGCTAACGCGCTTCCTATAAAGGCTAGACTTATAACTAGTATCACCAGTGCTATGATACAAACAGTTTTGTAAAAGTTCATTGTAATTTAATAATAATATTATATATATTGTATATAATAAATATGGATAAATATGCAAAAAATAATTTCGAAGAAAATTATCAACATAGTGAATTGTTCAAAGACGCAGTTGTAGGGCGAATCGATGTAAGTCCAAACGAAAACGGAACTCCATTCTTTGTTCAAGACAAAATAGAAAAGAATGAAAAAACAAATTATTCAAACGCAATGCAAGGAATGATGGAAAACTCTCTACTATCTATCACATTCTTCTCATCAAATAATATTGAAAATATTCAAAACATGTTGCGGTCTGAAATATATAATTTATCAAGCAAACAATACAAAATTGATATACAAGATGCTGATCAATTAAAAATAATAATGAGATCTATATTTTTACAATACTCTTCTAACAATAATTCAAATATTGAAGGTCAAATAAACAAACTTAATAAACAAGTTTTAGATTATGCGGTCCCACAAGTTCACACTGAACTCATCAGTTATATTAAATACAAGAAAGACATTTCTAGCCCACCTGAATTGATTCCACCGCCACAATCCTTGGCAATTGACAAAACCATGGAACTAAATAATTTCTTCTAATTGTTCCAACTCTTCCAAGTACATTTGTGTCACAGTTTTTTCCAACAACTCTTTGAGTTTTTTATTGATTTTATCATATTCGTTTTGGAGTTTTTCAATATTTTCAAGATTCAAAGAGTCCATTGGCATTTTAGTCAAATAACTATAACTGTTTTCGTGCTTGTCGTATTCTTTCACGGTCAATATATTAGTAATTTCGCTGGATTTTTTCTTGCGAAGATCAATCGTGTCTTCTAAGATTTCGTTAATAAACTTGAACTTATTAGAGCATAGTTTCAACTCTTCTTCCATTTTC
>MDTB01063566.1_pt1 | contig 36005 bp, 40 predicted proteins | sample 811161 | NCBI WGS metagenome assembly MDTB01 (sample SAMN05326650, study PRJNA326480) | marine metagenome | isolation source: seawater | place: Mediterranean Sea | collected 2009 | reverse complement strand
TTTTTTTAATTAAAGATTTCTCTATTATTTCATCCTCTAAATTAATATTAAAATCTTTCTTCTCTTTACTATACAGGTTACGTATAAAACTAAATAAATTTTTAGCATATAGGCTTGAAGCAGTAAGTGGCAGGCTATTCATCAGACTCTTGACACCTATTATTTTTATTCCATTTACAGAATTAATTTTTCCTGATTCTGAAAATGCAGAGTTTCCTCCTTGTTCTGCTGCTAAATCATAAATGATTGAACCGGGCTTCATAAGTTTGACTAGATCCTCTGTTAATATTCTTGGAGCAGGTTTTCCTGGAATTAATGCTGTACATATTACTATATCATTTTTTTTAAGCGCTTCTTTCATCATTTCTGCTTGTTTTTTTTTATATTCATCAGATGTTTCTTTTGCATATCCACCAGCCGTTTCCATATCTTCATTTTGTTCAACCGTTAAAAATTTTCCACCTAAACTTTCTACCTGCTCTTTTGATGCAGCTCTTACATCTGTTGCTGAAACGATCGCACCTAACCTTTTGGCAGTCGCTATAGCCTGTAAACCTGCTACACCTGCTCCAATAACTAAAACTTTAGCGGCTGGCACAGTGCCAGCTGCTGTCATCATCATAGGCACAGCTTTTTCAAATTCTGCAACACAATCAACAACTGCTCTATATCCAGCCAAGTTAGATTGAGAAGATAAAACATCCATAGATTGAGCTCTTGTAATTCTGGGTAATAACTCTAATGAAAAAGGTTTAATTTTTTTTTCAATTATTTTGTTAATTTGGTTTTTATTTTTTGATGGATTAAGCATTCCAATTAAAATTGTATTATCTTTTAAAATTCTAATTTCATCATCCAAAGGGCAATTAACCACCATAATCAAGTCACTTGAATTTAATACCTCTTTTGATGATGATTTTATTTCAACTCCTGTACTGCTATATTCACTGTCATCAATTCCGAGATGAAGAGCATATCCTTTTTCAATACACACTTTTAACCCTAGTCCAATAATATTTTTTGCTGTCTCAGGGGTTAAAGAAACTCTTTTTTCTAATGATGAATTTTCTTTTATTGAGCCGACTATCATTTTAATAATTTATTTGATTTTAAAGTAACGTGATTGCAAGAATTACTAACAAAGTAATAACTACAACTGTTCCCCACAAAACAAACTTTGTGAAACCATTATAAGTTTTTTTGTAATCATTCTCACTCATCTTTAACCTTGACGAGCTTTAAATTTAGGATTTTTTTTATTTATAACGTAGAGTTTACCCTTACGTTTAACAAGTTTTGAATTAAGGTCTCTTTTTTTTAATGATTTTAGTGAACTAGCTATTTTCATAAATTTTCAAGCCTGGCAACGTCCTACTCTTCCATATCTTAAGACAAAGTACCATCGGCGCTGAAGGTCTTAACTTCCGAGTTCGGGATGGGATCGGGTGTGGCCCCTTCGCAATAATCGCCAGGCAAGCCTTTATATTGTTTTTTAAATAGCATGTAAATAGAAAAATTAGTTAAAAATAAAGCTTATTTAATAGCGTTTTAATGAAATTAATTTTTATATATTTATAAAAAGATTTATAGCTTGTTGTAGCTAGGATAAATTTTTTTTAGAAAAAATATAATTAAATACTTTAGAAAATTTATTATCTGACGTTTGATTTAAATTATTTTTTTTATGAAATAAAATAAAATCATTTTTTTTCATAAACTCTAAAACTCTATTTTTTTGTTCAACGTAATTATCATTTACTTCTACTAATATACTTTTAACTTTTTTATCTTTTAAAAACATTTCTGCCCCTTCTAAAATTAAATGTTCTATACCATCAACATCGATTTTAATATAATTAGGAATTTCTAACATTTTATTTTCAAGTAAAAAGTTAATAGATGTGCCAAAAATTGAATAAATCATTTTACTATCAAAATTTTTTCCCTCAAAATTTAATTCTGATCCAAAAGAATTAAGAGCTCCTCCTTCTAAAAAATTTTCTTCTTTCATATTTAAAAAAATATTTTTATTTTTACTAAGTGGTAAAGAAAAAATTTTAATTCTATTGTGTAATTGATTTATATAAATATTTCTACTTAAGGTTCTTAAATTAGATGAAGAAGGTTCAAATGATATTGTCATTGAATTTTTGTTTTTTATAGAATTATAGATGGAATAAAGACCTATGTTAGCCCCAATATCCCAAAAAACAATTTTTTTCATTTTTTTCAAATTTATCTATCCACTCTAGTGTTTCTGGCTCACTATTGTAAAAATTGTTTATCCTCCACTCAATTAGTTTGTTTGGTATAAAAAAGTTTATCTTTTCATTGCAAATTTTAATTTTTTTATAAGATTTGTTTTCAATGGCTTCCTTGAGTGAAATTAAAAAGCTTTTTTTAAATACCTTTTTAAAAATTTTATCTAAAAAAATTAAAGTTCTAAAAAAAATATTAAAAATAATTTTTAACATAATTTATAGGAATAGATTAATATTTCTATTTGTCAGTTTCGTAAAATAATTCTCTATTTTATAATTAAATTTTTTGATTTTATTACCTTTAATAAAATCAATCAATTCTAAAGGGTCGTCTAAAATCACATGATTAAATTTAATATTTAAACTTTCAAAAATCTTACCATCAAGTGGATTTATTCTTGGTATAATACAAGCTCTTCCACTAACAAGTAGCTCTGTTATAGCCGATGTTGAGCCAGTGCATATAAGATTTTTTGAATTATAAACGGACTCCCAGAAATCTTTTTTTGAAATAACAAATTTTTCTGGAAAATAACTAAAATTTTTCTTAATTTTTGATATTTTTAAAATTGGATGTTCTTTGATAATTATTTTGTAATTTTTATTTTGAATGCCAGACTTAATAACCCACCTCAGAAGATTTATATCATCATTTAAGAAACCACTTAGTATAATAAGGACATTATTATTACTAATTTTTCTTTTTTTAATCTTGTATAAATACTGAAAATTTAATGCTGGAGAAGTTTTTATTTCTAAATTTTTATAAAATTCTTTTTTAGGTTTATTGAACATTTTGCCAATCGATAAAATAACTTTTGGTATTACTTTAGCATCAAATTCAGACTTAGTTGGACTAAGACACATATATTGAGGAAAGTGACAAAACCCTTGATAACCAAAACTTTTAGCTTTTGGAAAAAAAGTTCTCGATCCTAAATTCCACCCTTTATCTTGAGATTGATTTTCAAACCAATTTATATTTTTTTTTACTTTTATGTTTATTTTTTTTAGATTTTTAAAGAAAAAATAATTCTGCCAGGCTAAAATCTGACTTGACAAATTTATATTAGAATTAATTTCATCACAAATAATATCTGAATAATCTATTTTTTTTAGTTTTTCATAAGTGCGTTTAAATTTTTTTCGTCTTAAAACTAAAAACAAAGTGAATATGAAATCTTTAAATTTAAGGTAATTTTCTTTTAAAAGAAAATTTTTATTTTTTTTACAATTTAAAATTATTTTGACAGTATTTACTAATCCCATTCCTAAATAAAAAGACGGAATAAAAAAGATATTTTTTTTCTTAGAAACAATTTTCAATAATTTATTACTATAATATCTATTTTGGTTTAAATCCGAGTTTGCTAAAAAAGTATCAATTAATGTTAAATTTAAATCATTATCTATTTTTTTTCTTCTACCTAATTTAGAAAAAATGAAAACTATAAAAAAAAAAATGAAATTTTTTAACAATAAAATAAAATTATTTTCTGCAAAAAACTTTTTTTTTTTTACTTGTACAACTAAATTAACTTTAAATTGTTTTTGGAATATGTTTTTTATACGGTCGTCTTCTACTATTAGTTTTGATATATTAAATTTTAAAATTAGCTCTTTTACTGATTCTACCAAACAAAAAATGTGAAATAATTTGCTATAATTATAATTTCTAGATGCTGGTAATGAGATCCACCAATCTAAGTTTTTTTTATCACCAATACTATCAATCCAACTACTATACTCTTTTCTTTGATTGATATAATTTTTAAAATAGATCTTTCTAAAGTTTTTTTCAAAACTATTTGCATTTATTGTAGTATCAATAATCATTTATGATAACGTTAAAAATTCAGGGTAATTAAATGGTTCACACGTTGTGTTCCAATTAATTATTACTAACTCAAAAGATTTTTTCATTAAAATTAAATCTTATAAATTGAGTTCCATTCTTTAGCATGATTTTTTCCTAATAAAGTACCATCTGCATTACATTTGATACATGGGTTGTCGCATCTTTTTCCTTGTAACAGGTTTTTTCTAAACTTAGATAATATTTTTCCATTCCAAATATTTGCTATTGTCTCTTGCATCATGTTTCCCATAGAAACTCTTCTGTGCCAGTCTTGTGGGCAAAGAAAAATATTTCCGTTCCAATCAATCAAAAATTGATAAGTTGGATAAAAACACTTTTTTGATTTATCTACTTTGTCCTGTTTTCCCTCTTTAATCGTCCCTGCTCTATTAGTCAGTTTTACTCCAAAATCGTTATATTTGTCGTACCATCTATCTCTTAAAATAAACATTTCACTTGGCACGTTAGCTTTTCTAGCTATTTCTTTAAATTTATCAATTTGTTCAGGACCGTCATACATACTTACTAAAACTTTACTTGCTTTTGATAAATAAAGTTCTTGTAATTTTTTAGGATTTAGCACATCACCATTAGTTATTATTTCAACTTTTGAAACGTTAGAAAGTTTTTTTACAATATAATTAATGTCTTTATGCAATAATGGCTCTCCATAACCGCATAAAGAAATTGTTCCGTTAAAATCTATTTCTATTAGCTGATCATGTATTTTATCAACAATGGCTCTTGTCATTGCCTGATATGTATCTGGTGCAATATCGTCATTATGTTTTGGACAAAAAATGCACTTTCTATTACATACATCAATTAAGCTTAATTCTACCCAGGTTGGTTTAGGTACTCCATTAATACTTTCTACGATATCAACAGATTTTGAGCGTCTTTCTAGGTTTTTTTTTATTGTTTGTTTTGGATCCATAAATAATCTATAATGTTCAAAGTTTGAACATAACACATTAAACTATTATGTCTACAATTATAAAAGTAAGGTATAATTTTACTTAGATTTCTTATGCTAAAGCCCTTTTTAACAATAAAAAAATTTAAATTTTATGACCTTAAAAAACATGGATTATATTTGTTAAATAAAGGTAGATTCAAAACTAGTCCTTGGATAGATGACATAGTTAAGAGCAAGAATTTTAACCTTAAAAAATTTCAGACTCCAATTGAATTGATAAATATTAAAGTCAAAGATTTGGGATTTAGTAAGCCAACTGAATTAAGAAAAATATATAAGAAAGCTATTGAAAGAGGCTACAAGCTTGTTCCGCCGGAAATAGCAATTTATTCTCGATTAATTTTCACAAAACAGAAAACTGGAGAATGGATAAGATTTGCGACTCCTTTCTATTCTATGGTTGATAGTGATAAAGTTCCACATCTTCCTAAACTTGGAAAAGCACTTGGGTGTTATTTTTTAGAAACATATTGGTCATACCCTAAAGCTATTTTTCATCCAAAAAATCAATTCATTTTTAAATTAAAATGAAATCATTAAACAGCATAATTATTGCAAACGTAAAGTTGAAAAATAGAATTTGTATTGCTCCAATGTGCCAATACTCTGCTAAAAATGGAAATCCATCCCAATGGCATTACAGACACTTATCAAAATTGATGGAGGCTGGTGCTGGTTTATTAATTTTAGAATCGACAGCTGTTTCAAAAAAGGGAATGATTTCAAAAAATGATTTATCATTGATTAATAAAAAAAATTATATTGAATTTAAAAAATTGATTAATTATTTGAGAACAATTTCTGATACTAAAATTGGAATCCAAATTTCTCATTCCGGTAGAAAAGGCTCATCAAAAATACCTTGGATAAAATCCAATTCCCCATTAAATAAAAAAAGTGGTTGGAAAACTGTAGGTCCAAGTAAAATAAAGCGTGATAAAAAATGGCCTTATCCTAAAGAAGTGAACTTAAAAGAAATTAATTTAATAAAGAAAGATTTTTTAAATTCAGCAAATTTAGCTAAAAAAATAGGATTTGACACTCTTGAAATTCATATGGCTCATGGTTATCTCTTGCATCAATTTTTTTCTCCAATCAGTAATTTAAGAAATGATGAATATGGAGGAAATTTAAAAAAAAGATGTAAAGTTTTAATTGATATTTCAAGAAAAATTAGAAAAATTTGGCCAAAAAATAGAATTCTAGGTGCAAGAGTAAATGGAATGGACTGGGTAAAAAATGGTTCTTCGATTTCTGATTGTATTTTTTTGTGTAAAGAATTAGAGAAAATTGGTTTTAACTATGTTTGTATAACTAGTGGAGGTATAGTACCTAAAACAAATATAAAATTTAAGAAAAAAGGGTATCAGGTATTTCTTGCAAAAAAGATAAAAGAAAGTGTTAAAATTAAAGTAAAAACAACGGGGAAAATTTCAGGTTTAACCCACGCAGAAAAAATTATCAAAACAAATCAAGCCGATTTAATAAGTTTTGGAAGAAAATTTATAAATTCACCTACTTGGTTAATTAAAGAAATGATCTCAAATAAAAAACAAGTAAAGCTATCAAATCAATACAAGAGGTGTTTTTAATGCAAAATTTTATTAAAAATGAGGGATATAATAATCTCAATAATTTATTTTCTTCTGGAAAGGGTTCAGATATATTTATCAATAACAAAAAGTTTCTAGATCTTTCTTTATGTGCTGGATCTATATTATTAGGTCATAATTCGAACATTTACAAAAAGACAATAAAAGAAATTTTAAATAAAAAATTATCAAATTTTGCTGCTAAAAATATTCATGCAGTTGAACTATCAAAAACACTTCACAAAATTTTTCCTAAATATGAAAAATTTATATTTTGTAATTCAGGAACTGAAGCTGTAATGAAGTCATTGAGAGTAGCAAGAGCAATTAGTAAAAAAAAACTTATAATTTCTGTAACTGGTAGTTGGCATGGGTCAACAAGTGAATTGCTTTACACAAATAATAATAAACTAAAAAATATAGAATTAAGTAGTGGTTTAGATATAAACTTTAAAAAAAATTTAAAGTTTATTCCATATAACAATATTGATGAATCTGAAAAGATTTTAAAAAAATATAAAAAAAATATAATGTGTATCATAATTGAGCCTATACAGGGCTGCCTTCCTATTGAGGCAAAAAAATATTTACAATTTTTAAGTGATTATTCTAAAAAAAATAATTTAACTTTAATTTTTGATGAAATGATAACTGGCTTAAGATTTAATTGTTCTAGTGCGCAAGATCAGCTGAGTCTAAGTCCCTCTATATCAACTTTTGGAAAATGTTTTGGCGGAGGGTTTCCTATTGGAATTATTGGATTAAAAAAGGAAGTTTTAATTAAACTAAAAAAAAAGAGGAAAAAAATTTTCTTCGGTGGAACTTTTTCAGCAAATTCAATCAATTCATACCTTTCAAACAAAATTATAAATTATATTTTAAAAAATAAAAAAAAAATTTTTCCTGATTTAGAAAAAAAAGCATTTTATTTAGAAAAAAAAATTAATGAATTTTTAGTGTTAAACAATTTTGATGCAAGATGTCTGAGGGTCTCCTCAATGCTAAGGATAGTTTTTACGAAAAAAGAGATTTTAAATCGTTCTCAGCGAGATTTTCTTGAAAAAAAAAACTTAAAGAAAATTAATTTTTTTAGAAATTTTCTATTTAAAAATAAAATTTATTACTCAAGTAGTGGTATAATTTTTTTGGCAACTACCACAAGTTATAAAAATTTAGACTATTTCATTAAAATCGTAAAAAAAGCATTTAAGAAAATATATTAATTTTTTTGTAAGTTTTTTTAATTTGGTGGGACATGTAGGTTACGCTCCTACTACCTCTGCAATGTCAATGCAGCACTCTACTATTGAGCTAATGTCCCATTATGATCTTTGGATCGCTTTGTAAACTTTTTGATAAATTTTTTCATGCCAGCTAGCTTCTTGCTCTGTAACTCACTTTCTTAAACTAGGATCAATCTTAATAAATTTTTTTTATTATTCATACTCTGTAAATTAAATTTTTTAAATTAATAAAAAAACTTGGAGTACAACATTTAACAAGATTTAGTAAAATAGCAAAAAAAATAGATAATTTTTCAACAAATGAGGTTTTAAAGTTCATTAAATTTAAAATTAAAATTTTTAATAATTCTAAAGTTATAATTTTTGATGATGAATTCCTAAAAGTTTCAGAGTGTTGATGGGGGATTCTTAATTTTACTAAACTTTTATTAATAAACTTTATTTTAGAAATCTTTAAGATTTTTAAATAAAAAGCATAATCCTGCGCATACTTAAAATTTTCAGGATAATTTCCAATTTTTTTGATTAAATTTGATCTAAACATTATTGAAGAATGAGGAATAAAATTTTTACTTAAAAGCTGTCTTGGTTGTACATTAAAATCTTTTTTAGAATTAAAATTAGTTTTTGGAAGTTTAACAATTTTTGATTTTTCATTAATAAATTCAAAGTCAGAAAATACTAAACCTAAATTTTTACTTGAATTCATTTCTCTGACTTGTATACGTAGCCTACTTTTTTCTGAAATATCGTCAGAGTCTAAGATAGCGATAAACTTTGATTTGCAAAATTTAAGTCCAAAATTTAAACATTCTGTTCTTCCAATATTTTTTTTTAAAAATTTTTTCTTTATTCTTTTATCTTTAAAACTTTTTAAAATTAGTGCAGATTTATCTGTAGATCCATTATCAATCGCTATCAATTCCCAGTTTTTATAGTTTTGATTGATTAAACTTTTTATAGAAGATTTTAGATAATTTTCATGATTGAAAATTGTCATCAAAATAGAAACTTTTTGTATTTTCATTAGGAATAAAATTATTTATTTAATTTTTTATTTTCACACCATTTATAATGTCTGCTTTACCTGTCTCTTTTGGGTCGTGAATTTTGTTTAATACATTTACAACTATAGAAATTTTTGTTTTAGATTTAAATGAGCACCAAATTTTAGGTGGAACAAATATTGATAGGTTTTCATTTTTACTTGATATAATCTTTTTAAATTTTTTAATTTTTTTCTTAGGATCAAAAAAAACAAATTCAACTTTACCGTATGGAACTGATAAAATACTGAAAAACTTGTGATGAGTGTTCCATCCTTTAGTTTTATTTTTTTTTATTTCTGAAAAATATATTTCTCCAAATCCTCTAAACCCGTTTGTCTTTTTGTCAATAAATTTAATAATATTGCCTTTTCTATTTAATATTATTTTATTTTTTTTAATTTTAATTAATCTTACTGTCATGCATGTATTTTATAATTTGATTTTTAGTGACTAAATGAGGAGATTTTTTTTCTTTTAAAACTTTGTAATACCATTCTGTTGTAAACTTTACACTATCCTTGATATTGTAAGTAGGTTTCCAATTTAAATTTTTTTTGGCTTTATTAATATTTAGTTGAAGGTTTGCTTGTTCATAGAAACTTTTTTTCTTTGATATCAACTTTCCTTTACCCCAAAATTTAATTATGTATTCAACTATTTTTTTAACTGTCGTTAAAGAATTTGGGTTTGTTCCAAAATTCCAAGCTCCGGAATATTTTATCGGATTTAAGTATTGTCTCTTTGCTAAAACTAAATAACCTTTTAATGGTTCAAGTACATGTTGCCATGGTCTGTTGAAACTTGGATTGCGTAACTCTATAGTCTTATTTTTCATAATTGATCTTATAGAATCAGGTATCAATCTTTTTTCCGACCAATCACCTCCACCGATAACATTCCCTGCTCTACCAGTTGAAATACCTAATTTCTTGTTTTTTTTGATAAAACTTTTTCTATAAGCCCTGGTCATTATTTCAGCTGATGCTTTTGATGCACTATACGGATCAACCCCTCCCAGAATATCATTTTCTTTGAAACCAACTTTGCTATTATTGCTTTCATAACATTTGTCTGAAGTTATTACTAAAAGAGATTTTACCGATTTAAGTTTGAAAGATATGTCAACTATATTTAGAGACCCTCTAAAATTTATATCAAATGTATCGTATGGTTTTTTATAAGACTCATAAATTAATGGTTGTGCCGCTAAATGAAAAATAATTGAAGGTTTAACTTTTTTAACAAATCTAAAGATAGAGTTATAATCTCTAATATCAATTATTTTAAGATCAATTTTTTTTTGTAAATTTAGCTTATAAAATAAATTTTTATTTTGATTGGGGTTATATCCGATTCCACTTACCTTTGCCCCTAGTATATTCAACCAAGAACATAACCAAGCTCCTTTAAAACCAGTTGCACCCGTCACTAAAACTTTTTTATTTTTATAAAATTTTTTCACTTAATTTTTATCCAAGGTGCTTTACCATTTTTAATTATCTCGTTTAAATATTTTTTATCCCTAAGAGTATCCATGCATTGCCAAAATTTATTATTTTTAAAGGCTTTTAGTTGTTTTTTCTTGACCAGTTTTTCCATTGGCTCTTTTTCTAACATAGTCTGATCATCCTTAATAAAATCAAAGATTTTATTATTAAAAATAAAAAAACCTGCGTTAATCCAACCTTTGCTTGCCTGAGGTTTTTCTTTAAATGATTTGACAGAATTTCTATTTAAGCTTAATTCACCAAATCTTACTGGTGGTCTAGAAGCAGTTAAAGTTGCAATTTTGCCATGATTTTTATGAAATTTTAATAGATTATTTATATTTATATCTGCTACCCCATCACCGTACGTTAGCATAAAAATTTTTTGGTCTTTAAGTAAAGTTTTAAGTCTTAATAATCTTCCGCCTGTCTTGGTATCTTTACCAGTATATATAAGTTTTATGTTTTTATTTTTTTTTTTTGAAAAAAAATTTTTTATATAATGACTTTTGTACCCTAAAGCTAAAATGAATTCATTAAAACCGTAATATCTATAAATATTCATAATATGAACTAGTATCGGCTTGTTTCCAATTAAAACCATTGGTTTTGGTTTAATTTGAGTTTCTTCTGAAATCCTGGTTCCATAACCGCCACATAAAATTACAACTGGAATATTATTGAACATTTTTAGTAAATTTTTTGAAATTTATTTAAATTTTTATCTTTATCAATTATTTTAAGATTTTTACTTGCCCAGGTTTGCAGTCTGTCTGCTGTCAGAATATTTTCTGGGATATCCAAACCTCCTAGCTCAAGTGCATAAGCAATCCATTCGATACAGTTCATGTCATCAGGTGATTTCGAACGCTTATCTCTAAATTCTAGAATATAATTAGCGCTTTCAGTTTTTTTATACCAGCCTTTTGAGGATTTTTCTTTCTTAATAATCTTTTCTGTTAAGAGAGCGGGCTCTTTTAAAAAATTAATAACTTCTTTTTTTTTATTTAGATTAATTTTAAAAAAATCACATTTACAGCCTCCAAAATTATAGTCATCGATATTCGGTGTGGTTTTAGACCCAAGCAAAGAAAGATCAATTATACCTTCATTATTTATAAAAAGTGCAGCATGATAAGGTTCGCCTTCTTTTTTAAGAATTATTAATTGATCAAATAATTGTTTAATCTTATTGTTCTCTTTATTTTTTAGTATGTATTCTTTTACATCAGTTTCTTTAACTATTTGTTTTGAATTAAAAACACTTTTATCTATTTTATGCTCCTGAATTAATAATTGGGCTTTTTTAGTAAAAGTAATTTGTTCAATTTCTTTAATAATCTTTTTTATATTTTTTTTATTCTCATTTAAAATTGCTACAACCTCTCCCACTTTTACTTTACTATTTAAATCAAAAAGTTTTTCAAGATATCCCGTGTTTTCAGAATAAATTTCCTCAATTACTTTTGAAGTTTCAATAGATAAAACATGATCACCTTTATTTACAAATTCGTTATTATCTATTTTCCACTCTGAAATAAAAACGTACTCATCATTGGTATTTGATTGGGGTATTAAAATTTTATTCATTGAGTTTTTTTTTAATTTGGTGAATTATTTTTTCAGTGCTCACAAGAACATTTTTTTCTTTTTGCATTGAAGATGGTATAACTTGATTTAAAGAAGAAATCCTTAAAAAATTTCTACCTTTAAATTCTTTGATTTCACTTAATATAGAAACTATTTCTGATCCAAATCCATATTGTTTACTCGACTCCTCTAGAGTAAAAATAACTCCATTTTTTGATACATATTGTTGAAAATTTAAATTATCTAAATCATTCAGTTTAGATAGTATAACCACTCTTAAGGAAATCTCTTCATCTATAAATAATTGATAAGCTGATTTTAAAGCTAATTCAGAGCCAGCCCCATAACAAAAAATTGTACAATCATCATTTTCAAAATTAGTTAATGAAAACGAGGCAGTTAAATCATTATCAAATACATTTTTTGTGAAGTTAGATAAATACGATTTACTGTCTGTTAAATCTGAAATTAAAAAATTATATTGTAATTTGTTTTCAATTACTAATGATGGAGAGTAACTTTCGAATGCTTTTTTGTAAATTTTTTCAATTGAAAAAAATGGATTTAAGGCGAATGTATTTAGGCCTGATATCCCTAAAAAATGTTTTTCAATACTTTGTGAATGTGTGGGTCCATAACCTCTTCCTCCGCCCATTGGTGTTCTAATAACAAGCGGTAAACTTACCTCTTGATTATACATTGCATGAAATTTGGATAAATTATTTAAAATTTGATCAAATGCTAAACTTAAAAAATCTCCAAACATTATCTCAACTATCGGCTTGTAGCCTTTAATCGCTAGACCGCCGCACATACCAACAATACTTGCCTCACTAATTGGAGTTGAAAAAATTTGATTAATAAAATGATTTTTAATATTTTTCGTTATTTTAAATGCACCTCCATAAGGATCAACTATATCTTCACCTAAAAAAATAATTTTTTTGTCATTTTCGGAAAGCTTTAAAAAATAATGGTTAATTAATTCACCAAATCTTCTTCCTTTAAAATCAGATAAAAAATCAAAATTTGGAAAATTATTTATTTTAATTTTTTTCTTTTTATTTGGAGAAATATTTTTTTCTTCTAAACATCTCTCAAAAATTGACTTAATAAATTTTTTTGATTTTTTTTGAATATTTTCAAAATCTTTCTTTTTCAATTTGAGTTTATATTTACTCAAAGGATCCTTTTTTTTAAGATTATCTATTTCTCTTTTGCTTCTTGTATCGTCACCTTTACTATGTGGTCCTAACCTCGTTGATTTTAAAATTAAAATATTAGGTTTATTTTTTCTTACTTTTTTAACGATTTTATTTGTTTTTGCATAAATTTCTTCTGGATCAAGGTACTTTAAAAATTGAACATCTATTTTAAAACTTTTACATTTATCAAAAATATTACCTGAAATGGTATCTTTTGTATTAGTTGTTTGGGCAATATCATTTTCCTCAACTACCAAAAGTATTGGTAGTTTGTACAATGAAATCATGTTTAAGCATTCATATAAAACTCCTTCGCCAAAAGCACCGTCACCTAAAAAAATACAAACAATATTATTTTTTTTATTTAATTTAATCCCTTTAGCTAGACCAACAGCCATAGGCAAATTACCACCTAGAATACCATTCGAATAAAATATATTTTTATAAAATAAATGTTGACTTCCTCCAACACCGCCACATACTCCATTTTCTTTTCCTAATATTTCATTAAGCAATCCTTTAAAATTCTTTGTATGAGACAAAAAATGTCCGTGACATCTATGATTGCTCAAAACTATATCGTTTTTGTTTAAGGCAGAACAAACACCCACAGCATTATTTTCTTGGCCAATACAAGTATGTGTTGTTCCTTTTATTAAACCTTTTGCAAACAGGCTTAGTAAGCCCTCCTCAAAGTTTCTAATATTTAAACATTCTTCATAAAACTTATTTCTCATTAATCTTCTCCAACAATTTATTATATGAATTGAAAACTTTTATATTTTTCTCATTAATTTCTAAGTCAATTTTAAATTTTTTTTTAAATAAATGTGAGATTGTGACTACATCTAATGAGTCAATAAATCCATCAAAAAGCAAGTTAAGCTTAGTTAAATTCTTAAAATTTTTTTTATCAATTTTTTTCTTCAAAAAATTATCTAATAATTTCTTAGGTGTCATTTTGTTCCTTAATAAAAATTCGATTATTTTTTTTAAAATTTTTCATCATAAAATCATACCCTTTCTGAAAGTCTATATGTGTTATATTTGTAAAATCTTTGTCACTACCTATTTTTTTATAAAAACTTTTATTTTTAATCAATTTTGATATCTTCTTTCCATCAAATTCTATTTTCTTTCCTTCAAATTTTTTTCTTTGCACATATGCTGAAAAATTATTTCCAATATATTTTTTTTTTTAAATACTTTTGTTTTAAAAGTTTTATTAAATCTATATTTAGCTCTTGAATTAAATTCTACAAAATGAATTGAAGTGTTACCTAAACTAAAAGGTCTTCCAAAGTGCAATAAAGAAGTTTTGTTTTTAAGAAGAATATCCCAGACTGAGCCTGTTCCGTAAGCAGATTTTGAGATGTTTTTAAATACTCTCCAGTTTTCTCCTATAACACAAAATGAAAATATTGGATGATATGTTCTGAATGTATTTTTATTATTAAGACACCAATTTGTAAAGTAACTTAAGTTTGATTTTGTTTTTTCTACTATGAACTTACCATGAGAAGTAAATGAATAAGCTGGAACTAAGATTGTAATTTTTTTTTTTAATAACTCATTAATTATTATTTTGCAGATCTTTTCAGCTTTAAATATTTTATATTTAGTCAAAAATCCTCTTAGGTCAGATGTAATATAAACAAATTTATAATTTTTAAGTTTCTGGTTGATAAATTTTTTATAATTATTTTTTAAAATATTTAAATTTTTATTATCTTTTTTAATTTTTTTGGCCATAAATTTGTATTTATTCCGAATTGGCTATAAAACGCTAATACTAATCTTTCAAACCCTATACCAATACAAGCAGAGAAAATTGTTTTACCTTTACTCTCTATATTAAAAGCTTTTCCAAATGTGTTGTAATGAAAATTTATAGATCCAACTGCGATCTTTTTTTTTAAAAAAGGTATATCAACAAGAATTTCATATTTTAGATCTAATGCATCTTGAAACGTTTTTTTTTCTTTATTTAAAGAAAAAAATGGATCATTAGCTTTCTCGATTGTGCAATTTAAACCACTAATTAGCAAAAATTTTTTTAGATATTTTTTTATATTGTCTATTTGTTTTACTACAAATTTTTTGTCTCCCACAAACATTATATCTCTAACAGAAAAACTTAGTAACCTATCTAAATTATCAACGTTTGATTTTTCATCTCTAAACACTTTGTTGTAGGTTGTATAAATAGTATTCTTAAAATTTTTCATATTTTTTAAGGCATAATAACAATTATCACAAACAGCTGGTTGTAATCCAATCGCACTTTCACGAAAATTTTTTTTAAGATCGATTTTTTTTAAACTTTTTTTTCCGAATCTATTTTTGAAATTATTAATATTTTTATAATTTTTTTTTAAACCGCTTACCATTAAAACTTGTTGGGGAAAGTCTGAAAAGTAATCTATTCTATTATAAAGATCTATTGGCCACAAAACCGGACTCTCTTGGTCAATTGCACCAAACTTTTTAATTGCAAGATTGTAAAAATAATTATTTAGAGATCTAAATACTTTTAAGAATTCTCCTTGAAATTGGAAAAGTCCATCAGAAATTTTTATAACTTCTCTCTTTTTTTTTAAAAATTTTAAAGGATTTTTTTTATATTTTATCTTTTTATGACTAATAAAGACAATTTTTTTATCAATTTTCATAATATTAAATTTTCTTTTCTTAAAATATTCTTATAAATTTTATTTTCATAATCATGAATAACAAAATATTTTGACCATTCTTTAACGATTATTTTCCAATCAGAAAATTCGATTTTATATAAATAATTTAATAAATCAGTTATCTTTTCTTTATCCGGTTTGTTTACCCAAAATTTTCCTTTTTTATTCGATGAAGTTGGAAACTCTAATGGATTATCTGGAATGAATTTAAAAAAAGAATTTCTTACGTCAATGAATGCTACTTTGAAAAAACGAGCAAAACACTCATCCAGTAAAGTAGAGCTCATTCCAACAATAATTGCTTCATTTGATATTGCCTTGTAATTTCCTAGATCAGCTGTTTTTTTTAAAAAATTGAAAGGAATTTTAAACTGTTTATAAAATTCAATTTCTTTCTCATAATTTTCTATTCTTCCAATTATTTCTAACTTTAAATTATTTTTTTGACAAAATTGATAAATTGTCTCTAATGTAAATTTAGTAGGTAAAATTTCCCATTTATAATAGTCTACGTTTTTTGGAAAACTTTCTTTTGTATGATATTCTGAAATATATTGTATTTTTTTAATTTTTGAACTGGTATCATTTTTTTTAAACAAATTATTTAAAATTGATCCACCTACAATAAACTCTGCCTCAAGATATTTTTTCATGAATTTTGCAAAATTTTCATTAAAAACAAAATAGTAATCTGAAATTAATTTATTTTTTTCTACTCTGTGCTTGAAAGGTTCTATTTCTTGACCTTGTCTTCTTCCATTTTGAATAATAATTAGTTTACAATCGGGTATATTTTTCATCAAGTCACATATATGTAAAGATGTATCAATAAATGAAAAGGCGTACTTTGGGGAAACAAATTTTATAAAAGATATTTTATAAGCATTTTTTCCGTAACGAAAAAAATTAAATAAAGATAAAATCAAAATAGGTAAATAAATTTTTTCTGCTCTTAGGTGTAAAATTGTAAATTCAATATTCTTTAAAATCGATTTTTGTATTTTATTTGAACCTACTTCATCAATTAATAAAACATTATTTTTTTTTGGAAATATAAATAATTTTTTTGAAAAAAAAATAATACAAAATAGTTTCTTAAAATATTTTATCACTTATTTTTTTAAATTATTCTCTACTTGCTCAAAAATGTAATGACCTAAAAATATATGAGCCTCTTGTATTCTTGCCGTTATTTTACTAGGGACTATAATTTTTAAATCAGAATATTTTTTTGCCACACCACCTCCAGAGCCTAAAAGCCCTAAAGACTTTATTCCTTTTTTTCTAGCCATTTTCAAAGCTTCAATTATATTTTTTGAAGTTCCGGATGTAGAAATTATGATCAAGAGATCGTTATTGTTTCCTAATGCGTCTAAATTTCTTGAGAAAATTTTCTCGAATCCAAGATCGTTACCACAAGCCGTCAATGTTGAAGTATCCATCGCTAAACTTAAAATAGGATAAGGCTCTCTATTTCTATTTGGTTTTAATCTTATTAAAAATTCTGCCGTTAAATGCTGTGCATCTGCTGCTGATCCACCGTTGCCACATATTAAGATTTTACCCTTTTTTTTAAGAGTGTCTGTAATTATTTGTATTGCTTTTTTTACTTCATTCTCAATTTTAATTAGTTTTTTTTTTAATTCTATGTTTTCTTTTAGTGCTAGTTTAAATGTCATTTTATTTTAATGGTAAGTGTGCTCTCAATTTTTCAGCAATTTTTATTTCATCCTTTAAAATTTTACCAAACATATTTTTTCCTTTAGCTGTTAAAATTTTTTGGATAACAGATATTAATTCCTTTTGTCCTCTTGGTTCTAGTGATGCAGATTGATCTGAACCATACATTGATCTATCCAAAGTCACATGTCTTTCCAAAGATGAAATAGAATACGTAGCAGCCGCATAAGATACTGCAAGCCCGCTTTCGTGTCCGCTGTAACCAACTTCACAATTAAATTTACTCCTCAAAAAATTAATTGTCTCCAAGTTTGCATCCTCTGTTTTCATTGGATACGTCGATACACAATGCATCAATTCAAATGGACAAGAATTTTGTCTAAAAATTTGCACTGCATTCTCAATGTGATTTTGATCTGACATGCCGGTAGATATAAACGTATGTATTTTTCTTTTTGCTACCTCTTGTAAAAAAATTTTATCAACAATCATTGCGGATGCAATTTTTTGATACTTAAGTTTAAATTGATCTAGAAAATTCAAGCTATTTAAATCCCAGGCTGAAGCGAACCAATCTATGTCTTTTTTCTTACAATATGCATCTATTTCTTCAAACTGCTTCTGACCAAACTCAAGACCCTCTTTTTGTTGACGAGTAGTTGTTCCCCAAGGACTTTCTCTAGGAGAATCTAACTGACTTTTTGAATAAACTAAATTTATATCCCTTTTTTGAAATTTAACTGAGTCGAAACCTGCATCCTTCGCACAATCAATTAATTTTTTTGCGATTTCTAAATCACCATTATGATTGATGCCTATTTCTGCAATAAAATATATTTTTTTCATAATTATTTTTGAAAATAATAAGTTGGTCTTGAATTTTTAATTACTTTTATTTTTTTTCCCTTCTTTTTTAAAAATTCTAAAGTTGCCTTAGTTGCACCTGGATGTGTTTTAAAATCATCAATAAGAATGATACCTCCGTTAGATAATTTATTATAAAACTTTTCAAGACAGAAAAGTGTTGGCAAATAAACATCTAGATCAAGATGTAAAAATGAAATTTTCTTTTTATCATTTTTTTTAAAAGTTTTTTCTAATGTTTCAAAAATATCTCCTTTAACAAGCTCATAGTTTTTAATTTTTTTTCTTTTCAAAATAGAATTTATTTGATTTTTTGAAAATCCTTTTCCTGTGTTTTTGTCATGTATTTCTGCGAATTGTTTCTCCTTACTAAGAATCTTATTTTTTGTATTTTTGTAACTTACTGGAAAGGATCCGTAGGCATCAAAAGCATAAACTTTTTTCTTTAAATTTAAAAAATCTCTAAAAATTAAAAATCTAATTAATGAGTTTCCTTTTAAAACACCGCATTCAATAATATCACCTTTCACTTTTTTACTTTTTTTTAAAAGTTCATAATGATTTAAAAATTTCATAAATCTACTTTTATCTACTAATTGATGAAATTTATTTTCTATCTCCCAATTGTTTTTAAGTTTATTCAATCTTTTTATAATTTTCTTTTTCACCATGCGGTTCTTCCTCCGTCTACTACTAGTACCGTTCCATTCATGTAGGACGATGCGTCAGAGATAAGGTAAATTATTGTTGAATTATATTCATTCACTTTAGCCATACGCCCCAAAGGTATTAATTTTTTTAATTTATTAACAAAACTTTTATTTTGATTTGTATATACTCCGCCAAATGCAACTGCGTTACATCTTATATTATTCTTAGCCCAAAATGTCGAAGTATATTTTGTTAAACCAATTATTCCATGCTTTACGACTGAATATGAAACTGGTTTAAAAAAATTTTTTTTAAACTTGTTCTGATAAATAGATTGATTGGGGGCTATTAGTCCTAGATCAGAACTTATATTAATAATACATCGCTTTTTTTTAGAGTTAATTTTCCCAAAGTACTTTGTGCACAAAAAAGCGGACGTGAGGCTACTATTTATATCTTTGTCCCAATATATTTTGCTAAAATTTTCTAAAGAAAAATCCTGTTTTTTAATTTCTTTAGGTGTAGGATTCAATGCGGCGTTATTAATTAAAACATCAGGTGCTCCGAATTTTTTAGTGATTTTTAAAAAAGTTTTCTTTACATTTATTTCTGATGTTAAATTACATTTATAAAAAATTAAATTTTTGTTACTTCTTTTAAAACGTTTCTTTTTATCTATTAAAATAATCTTTCCGTTAAATTTTAAAATAGATTGTATAAAATTTTGAGCTAAAAGACCCTCAGAGCCAGTTAATATAATTATTTTATTTTTTAAATTAAATTCGTTCATTTTATGACGGTGTTCTTAATATTTTTTTTTTAGAATATTTGATTTTAAAGAAATTTTTTTTAATAAATTTTAATTCATTTCTGTAATCTATATCGTGGCTTTCCTTGCTTACTAAAAAAGGCATTACTTTCTTTCCCGCCATTGATTTCATTTTGATAATAGTGTCAACTTTAATTATATCTACATATCCATTTTGCCAATAAGTAATTGGTAATAATTGTCTTGGTATTGAATGGGACTCTCGAAACTGTTTAAATTTAATTACTGGAGTTATTTGACCATTTTTCTTAGTCCACATCTTAAAAGGAGTTTCTTTTGAAACAGATAATGATCTCAAAGAATCATAATTAGGTTTTTTAACAATGCTTTTAATAGCCTTATCAATCTCTTTAATATCTCTAATTGGATGAGTTGGTCGTAAATGTACAAAATATGACGGTAATTCATCATTTTTTTTTAACCAGCCTACTAAGTGATTAAATACCTCAAAATCTGTAGACCTATCACCTGAAAATTTTCTTGGTCTTAGAAAAGGAGTTTCGCAATTATATTTTTTACTTATTGACATTATTTTTTTACTATCTGTGCTCATAATAACTCTATCTATCAATCTAGACTCAAGTCCTGTTTTAATTGAGTAATACACTAAAGGTTTCCCATTTATTTTTTTTATGTTTTTATTTGGAATGCTTTTTGATCCACCTCTAGCAGTTATTATTGCAAAAATTTTCTTCTTCTTAAACATTTAGATTGTTAACAGCTTGTTTTTTTTTATCTTAAGTATTGTTTTTAATGTTAAAAGAGAATTGTTGTAAGAACTTCTGTCCAACTTTTTCTTTTTAGATGATTGATTTAAGAAATTTTTTAATTGCAATATAAATAATTTGTTTCTTAATATTTTAAGTTTATAAACTTTATCTCTAGTTTTTTCTCTTAAAATTAAATTATTTTTGATCAAGTCTAATTCAAGATTAGCTTTTTGAAAAAAAAATAATAGTCTTTTTTCTTTTTTTTTATCAAAACTTGATAATAATAAAGAAATTATGCAATTGTGTTTTCCTTTTTTAGAAGAAAGTATTACATGAGCGCTATCCTCGACTCCTTTTTCAAAGTTTAAATATTTGTGTCTATACATTTTGGAAAAAATTATCTCTGGTTCCACACCTATAATCCATAGTAAAGAACTAAGATCATGCGATTGTTCTAATAAAATACCACCTCCCTGTTTTTTTTTTGTTATAAGAAGATCAGAAGATTTCCCGTATTTTCTGTATTTTCTAACATCTTCATTCATTATCACTTTACCATAAAGTAGTTTTCCATATTTCTGATCATTAATGATTTCCCTAACTTTTTTTATTAATGGATGAAACAAAAATTGATAGCCAACAGAAACTGCTAGTTTTTTCTTTTTGATTATTTTTGTAAGATTATTTATTTTGGAAAAATTATTTGAAATTGGTTTTTCAATAAATAAATGACTTCCTATTTTGGCGCAAAAAATTGCAAATTTAATATGTGAAGGGCTTGGATTACATATGAATGCTAAATCAGGCCTGATGGAATTTATCTGATTTAGTGAATTTACTAATTGTAAATTATATTTTTTAATTACATTTATATTATTTTTTTTTAAGTTTTTATCTATTACAAAATTTTTTTTTGTTTGTTTATAATAATAAACAATAATATTTTTTTCTAATTTTTTTAAGTTTCTCAAGTGTCTTTGGCCAGCGCTGCCTAATCCAAAAAATATTATTTTTTTTATACTATTTTTTTGCATAGCCAAACAACATTGGTTCGTTAGAGAATCGAATTAAAGTATTTATAAAATCAGGGTATATTTTTTTTTTAAAGTGAAGAGGAAAATATGGAAATGGAAAAATCGAAATAAATTTGCAAAAATATTTAAGGAAATTTATTTTCCAAATTAATGGAAATTGATAAAAAATATTTACCTCAACATTTTTAAAATTAGACAACAAAAATGAATCATGTAGGGATGCCTCTGTAAATGGAGTAACATGAGTCGAGTCAATATAAAATGGACCCCAATATGTATGCCTCCAGCTGGGTGTTAACATAATAATTGATCCTCCTGGTTTTAAAACTCGAAAAGCTTCATTAAAAATATTTTTGGTATTATGAAGATGCTCTATTACTGATTTACAAAATATAAAATCAAAATAATCATTATTGTAATTAAGTTTTTCGTTTTCAAAATTACTGTATCTAACTTCATATTTTGCTTCGTCGCTTTCTTGGAATTTTTCTATATCAGCACCATAAACTTCATAGCCATTTTCATAAAATAGCTTCATTGTTCTTTTGGTGCCGCAGCCTATATCTAAAATTTTACCTGAACCTTTAAAAAAATTTTTAGATAAATAATTTATGAATTTTTTATCATAGTCAGAGGAAATTTTTCTGTCTTTGTTGTAAATAATATCTAGGTAACTTTTCACTATTTTTTCTTTAGCTCCCTCTGTAATTCATCATACTCTTGCATTTTTCTTTTCATAAAACTTAAGGTAAGCTTGGTTTTCTCTGAAATACCACGTGGGGTCAGAACATACATGTAGTTAAGTTTATTTTTATTACTTTTAAAATTGTTTATTTTAATTAGACCCTTGTTTTTTAAAGCTCTTAAGCAGTAATTCAACTTACCAAGGCTAAAGCCTAATTCCTCTGCTAATAACCTCTGTGAAGAATTGGGCTTGTTATGCACTTTTCTTAGTGTTTCAAATAACTCTTCTTTAATTTGTTTCATTGTTCAATAATTGAACTTACCACTAATTAGAAACATGTAAAGAATAATGTTCAATTGTTGAACGTTTTGTGGTAAAAAAACATATGTTAAATAATAAAAATATCCTTGTAACTGGCGCTACTGGCTCTTTTGGAAAAGCGTTTGTTAGGACAGTTATAAGAAAGTATCCTAATATCAAAAAAATTGTAATATTCTCCAGAGATGAGCTTAAACAATTTGAACTTCAAAAAGAATTAAACCCGGAAAATATCAAGTGCCTAAGATATTTTCTTGGTGATGTGAGAGATAAAGAAAGACTTAATTTAGCTTTAAGAGGTATAGATATAGTGGTGCACGCTGCAGCACTAAAACAAGTGCCAGCTGGGGAGTATAATCCTTTTGAATTTATTAAAACAAATATAATCGGTGCTCAAAATATTTTAGAGGCATCATTATTTAATAAAGTAAAAAAAGTTGTTGCTCTCTCAACAGATAAAGCTAGTTCTCCATTAAATTTATATGGTGCTACAAAGCTTTGCTCTGATAAACTTTTTCTTGCAGCACAAAACATGTTTGGTGAAAACAACAATTTAAGTCTAACAGTTGTAAGATATGGAAACGTTGTAGCAAGCCGAGGTTCGGTTGTTCCTTTTTTTTTAGAACAATTTAAAAGAAAAAAATTAGTCACTGTTACCGAGAAATCCATGACAAGATTCTCAATTTTTCTAGATCAAGGTGTTGAAGCCGTTTTATGGAGCATACAAAACGCAAAGGGTGGTGAAATAATTATACCTAAAGCTCCAAGTTTGAAAATAATGGATTTAGCTGAAGTAATAGCTGGCAAAAAAATAAAAATTATAGGAAAAAGACCTGGCGAGAAACTTCATGAAGAGCTTATTTCTCAAAGTGAAAGCTATCATACTGTTGATTTAGGCAAATATTATGCAATTTTACCAGAAAATAATTTTGACCGTTCTTTCAAATATTACAAAAAAATAAAACAGGTAAAAAAATTTACTCCAGGATTACCTTATAATAGTAAAGATAATAAAAATTTTTTTAATAAAAAAGATATTAAAGATTTAATTCATAAGATTTCCTAGTCATAAAAAAATTAATGAGTCACACTTCTAAGTTCCTTAATTTAATCGGTCACTCTAAAATTTTTATTTTTTCAATATTATTTTTATTTTTATTAAGCTCTTTTTTTGAAATTCTTGGAATTGGATTAGTTGGATGGTTTATAGGTGCTTTAGTAGATGGATCTTCTCTAAACTTACATGAAAAAAGTTATTTAGGATATTTAGAAAATATTTTTCCAATTTCATTTGATTTAATTAATACTTCAATCTTAATTGTATCTATACTTGTAATTAGGTTTATTTTTCAACTACTCGTCAATTATATTATTATTTTTTTATCAAATGATTTACATGGAAAGATTAAAGATAAAATTTTTTTTTGCACACTAAGCTTAGATTATAAAAAATTTAGAGAGAAAACTTCCTCAGAAACCTTTAATGAAGTTACTTTTTTATCAAATCAATTTGCCAGTTCGTATAATTTATTAATAAAACTTTTAAATGACTTAATTTTACTTCTTTTAATTTCAGCTCTACTACTAAACACTAGCTATAAGCTTTTTCTAATTTTAAGTCTTTTAATTTTTTTACTACTAGCGCTTAATAAACAATTTTTAATAAATAAAATTACTTCATTAGGTGAAAAATTAAATTTTCAGAATAAATTATCATTAGATAATATCAAATATGGCCTTGATGGTTTCAAACAAATGAAAGTAGCTGGAAATAATTCTTACTTTATTGACAATGCCAATGCTGCATTTAATAAAATTAAATCTTTAAGTATTAAATTTAACTTTTACAAAGTATTAATAAGATATATTGCAGAATTATTTATTGCTATTTTTTTATTATCTTTTAGCCTTGTTGTCACAAGCTACTATTCAAGCCAAGAAACAATAGCTTTACTCGCAATATTTGGAATATCTTCGATTAGAGCTCTGCCTCTTATTTATGGAATAATAAACTCCTCAAATAATTTGTATTATCTTAAAGATACAACAAATAAATTGTTCGCGGCTATAAAAGATTACCCTAAATATAAATCTTCAAGTGAACTGAAGAAGGCTAAAATAACACCAGCAAATCTTCAAAACTTTGTGAGTTTAAAAGTAAAAAATCTCAAGTTTAGATATGAAGAAAAAATAATTTTTGAAAATTTAAATTTTGAGGCAGTTAAAGGAGACATTGTATTAATTACAGGTCCTAGCGGATCGGGAAAAACTACATTAATTGATTTAATTTTAGGTTTGCTTAAACCAGAAAAGGGAAATTTTATTCTAAATAATGAGGAAATTCAATCAGGCAGTCCTTTACTCAACGACATGGTGTATTATTTGCCTCAAAAGAATTTTATCTTTAATGATAACTTGGAGAAAAATGTAACTCTAACAAACAACACACCCGATTATTCTAAATTAAGAGAGGTGGTAAAATTGGCAGGGTTAAATAACTTTTATGAAAGCTACTTTAAAGATAATAAGGAAAAAAATATTGGTGAAAGTGGTTCTCTAATTTCAGGAGGAGAAGGTCAAAGAATCGCTTTTGCGAGAGCATTATATGCTGACAAACAAATATTAATATTAGATGAATTTACGAATGCACTGGATAAAAAAAAAGAAGAAGAAATTTTGAGATCGATCAAAAAATTAAGTCAAAGAAAAACAATAATAATAATTTCACACGATACATCTTTAAAATCGATAGCAACTAAATTTTATAAAATTAATAATCATAATTTAGAAAAATTAGTCTAAAAAAATACTTCAAATTAAGAAACTAGTTTATGTTTTTTAAGATTTTTATAGATAATTTTAGCATCCCATACTGGAATACCGATAATCTCTGAAATTTCTAGTAAATTTTTTTTTCCATCTGAATAACCTAAAAAATTTAACATATTTACAAGATATTTGTTTCTTCCAACAACTTCCTTTTGACTTATCAATGGGTATAGACCTCTCTTTCCTAAATTCGGCTCACATTTGACTTTTAATTTTGGCTTGATCGCAATTGACTCAGTCGCGTCAATAATTTTGGTCACATAATTGTAACTTCCTTTCAAACCATTTTTTGTAACTGTAACTCCAAGTTTGTCTAATGAAGTATGATATTCAGGAAAATCACCAAACCTTGTTCTCATTAAAACTCCGACCGGAATATCAATGCCAGGTAAATTATACTGTCTTTCATCGCTACCTCTATCTAACCATGAAAAAATTTTATATTTTTTAAATATATTTTTTAAAACATGTTTGGCTATTTTATTAGAAAGAGTATTTTCTTCTCTAGTTTTTAAGTAAGAATAGTTTCTTTCATCGCCTATACATGTTAAATTAAATCCTGCAATTACATTTTTTTTTAATTTTTTGAGATTCTCGTTAATATAACAAATAGTTCCTATGGTCTCAGGTACAAAAATAATTCTATATGTAAAGTTTGGAACAATTTTTTTTTCAATATATTTTGATAAATATACTAATAAACTTGGTCCTGATAATTCGTTATTTGCCATTGAAGGATGACAAATATAACTGGTCAATAATATTTCTTTTGATGATCTACCTTTTATAAGTACTTCTCCAATTCTTAAGACACCTTTTTTAAATTTACTACTTATATTCACGTTATAAAATTTTTTTTTATTTAATTTTTTAAAATCATTATATTTTATACAAAATCCCCAATTCTTATTATAATAGCTGGTAACGTATGGAATAGCGTTAGGTTGTTTTTTTAAAAAATGCAAATGTGAAATAAGAGTTATTCCTTTAATTTTTTTTTTTATTGGCTTTGAGTAACCAACTAAGTGAAGATTATTCTTTTTAAAATCTATGATTTTTTTACCGGTTTCATCTTTAACCCAAGCATCATCTAAAATCCATTCGTCAGGCACTGTCCAATCAAAAACTTTTTTTCCTGATTTATATTTTTTTATTTTAATTTTTTTTTGAATATTTTGAAGACATTTAAGAGTTTGTAACTGACCTTCTCCTGTTAAGCTTCTATTAAATGGCCATAATTTTTTAATTAAATTATATATTTCTGCACTTACATCAAAAGTAGAATTATTTTTCATTGTAAAATTTTATTATGTTCAAATTTTGAACATAATCAAGGAAATAAAGCTATAGAGTTTATTATTTTATTGATTTTATTTAAGTATATTATAAATAATAAGTATTTAATTGATATGTCCAGAATTTTAATCATTCCTGCAAGAAGTGGCTCAAAAAGAATTAAAAATAAAAATATAAAAAAATTAGGTGGGAAACCAATAATTTACTGGGCTATTAAAGCTGCCAAACAAAGTAGATTATTTAATGAAATTCATATTTCAACGGATAGTAAAAAGATTGCCTCTATAGTGGAAAAATTTTCTGTAAAGGTAAGATTTTTAAGGAGTAAAAGTCTCTCTGGTGACAGTATACCTTTGTTAAAAGTATTTAATTTTATAATTCAAAAATATCAATCAATTGGTCTCGAATTTGAGGAGATTTGGTATCTTTTTCCTTGTTCACCATTTATTAATTCGGATGACTTAAGGAAAGCAAGCAAGATTTTCAAACAAAAAAAAATTAATTCTTTATTAGCTATATCTGAAAATTCTCCACCAATACAATGCTCTTATAGAAGAAATAAGGGTTTTTTATCAAGAATTAAACCTTGGACAAATAATATGAATTCACAAAAATATTTTAAAACTTTTTATGATACTGGCACATTTGGTGCGTTTAAAAAAAAATTTTTCAAAAAAAAATTGAAACTTAATTTTTTTGGCTATGAAATACCAAGATGGAAAGGAATAAATATAGATAATCAAGATGACTGGGATTTGGCTGAAAAAATTTTTTATAAAAATTAAATTTTATTTATGAAAAAAAAATTTCTTGTTCTTTTAAGATCACCTGAAAGATTCGATGCTAATAATTATTTTTTAGGAAGATGGTGTGTACCATTTAATTATGAAAACAAAAATACGATAAAAAAGTGTTTAGAGTATCATTGGAATAATAAAATAAAAAGAGAGGAAGATGCAAAATATTTGAATAATTTTTATGAGAAGGTTTTAGAAAAATTATCAATTAAACTTAACAAAATACACAAAATAAATTTTTCAAAAAAAGAATGGAGGTTAATATTGGGATTTTGGTTAACATCATTTATCACTAAATGTTTTGACTCTTATGAAAACTTAAATTTTTTTTTAAAAGAAAATAAAAGAAAATTTTCAATAAATTTTTTTCTTATCAATTCAAACAACATTATCCCAAAGGACTACTCGGACTATACTATAAATTATATCAATAATTTTTTTTTCAATCAGTATATTTATCAAGATTTAATAACAAAACATTTTAATAATAAATTTATAATAAAAGAAAAAAAAATTATAAAAAATAATTTTGGAACATTAAATATAAATTCCTTTTCAAAAAATAATTTTTTTATTTTATTGATAAAAAAATTTTTAGGTAAATTTAGTTTCATTCAAAAAAATATTTTTTTCGAATTTAGCTATATTAATCCTTTATTCAAAAAAAAATTAATGTGGATGCTAAATATAATGCCTAATTATAATTTTCCATTTTATGATTTCAAGAAAAAAGAAATTTTAAAAAACGTTAGGCAGCTTAATTTAGGTATATCATCAAAACTTAAATTTGAAAACTTTATAGATCAAAACATATTAAAATATGTACCATATTCATATTTAGAAAATTTTAGAAATATTTACAATGATGCATTAAAATTAAATTTAAATTCTACAAAAATATTCAGTACAGGTTCTTATATTGCGAATGATTTTTTTAAAATTTGGCTGGCTAATAGATTAAAAAAAAAAGCTAAATTTTATATAATGTATCATGGGGGCGGAATACCTGTTAAAAACCACTTGTCTAACCATGATGAGAAAATATCTCATAAAGTTATTACCTGGCATAAACCAGTAAACAACAAACAAATTCAGCTTCTTAATCTTAGTTTAAAAAATAAAATTATTCGTAGAAAAAAAATTTATATTTTGATTACTTTAGAACCAGGTTATTTTTATCCAGTGAGATTTTTTAGTGGAGGACCAGTATCTAGTCAATTTTTAATTGATTATGAAGAAAAAAAAATATTTGCAAAAAAAGTTATTGAACAAGGTCAAAAAATTAAGATTAGATCTTTAAGTAATAATGAGTGGGATCTAAAAAATAGAGTTAGAAAAGATTTAGGTGCTAATTGTTACGATAATATTGCAAAATTTAGAGACTCTTTAAAAAATACAAAATTACACATATCAGGATGTTTTTCTACTACATTTAGTGAAAGTATAACCATGAATATTCCCTCGATTGGTTTTTTTGATAAAAAAAAACAAAATTATAATAATAAATTCAATTATTTAATAAAATTATTTTATGAGAATAGTTTATTATTTCATAATACTAAAAATCTTATGCAGTTTCTAAAAAATAATGAATTTAATCTTGATGAATGGTGGAATTCAAAAAAAATACAAAAAATAATTGATATTTATAAAAAAGATATTTTAAGCACAAAAAATAAAAGTTTTAATAAATGGAAAAAACTTATAAATAAATAATAGATGAAAGTTTATCCTTATAACAAGCAAAATATTATAAAAGAAGATATTAAAAGAGTTACCAAAGTTTTAAACTCAGATTTTATTACTCAAGGTCCAATAATTAATAAATTTGAAAATGCAATTAACAACTATGTTAATTGTAAATATTCTTGTGCTACGAACAGCGCAACTAGTGCATTACATATAGCTTGCCTCGCCATCGGATTAGGGGCTAAAGATGAGCTTTGGACTGTACCAAACTCATTTGTTGCTTCAAGTAATTGTGGTATTTATTGTGGTGCTAAAATAGATTTTGTGGATGTTAATAAAGATCATTTTAATATTGACGTTTCATCACTTGAAAAAAAACTAAAAAAAAAGTTCCTAAGATTTTAGTATCAGTTCATTTAGGAGGACAAGCACCAGAACAAGAAAAATTAAGAGAATTATCAAAAAAATATAATTTCTTTATTATAGAAGACGCTTCTCATTCATTAGGCGCATCTAGAAAAAATAGTAGAGTCGGAAATTGTAAATGGTCAGACATTACAGTTTTTAGTTTTCATCCAGTGAAAATGATAACTACTGCTGAAGGCGGGATAGCGACAACCAATAATAAACTATTTTACAATAAAATGTTGAAACTACGAAATCATGGAATAACAAGAAATCAAAATGAACTAAAAACAAAAAGATTGGGTTTTTGGTATTATGAGCAACAATGCCTAGGATTTAATTATAGAATGAATGAAATTCAAGCTGCCCTTGGCCTTAGCCAATTGAAAAGACTTAAATCATTTGTAGAAAAAAGAAATTTGTTAGCTAAAAATTATAACAAATTGATTGAAGGACTCCCGCTATCAAGACAAAAAATATTAGTTAGTAATGTTTCTAGCTATCATTTATACATTGTGTTACTTGACTTAAAAAAAATTAAAAAAAAATATAATCATATTTTTAATTTGCTAAGAAAAAAAGGTGTACTAGTTAATCTACATTATAAACCCATACATTTAAATCCTTTTTATAAAGATATGGGATTCAAAACTGGAGATTTTCCTGTATCAGAAGATTATGGTAGGAGAGCTATTTCTTTACCACTATATATAAATTTAAAATTTATTGATCAGAAAAATATCATTAACATTCTTAAAAAAATAATTCATACTTAGATTTTAAATTTTTATTTTTTTAATAAAAACTTAACTTATTAATTTAAAATTATTTTTAAAATTATTTTTTATTTTTTTTCCATTTTTAAAAATAAAATCTAATATAGAAAAATTTAAATTTTCGTTCACTTTTTTCTTGCTCTCATAAGAAAAATATTTAATTTTAATTTTAGTTTGTGGAAAAAAATCACTATTTCCAAGATATTTTTTTGCACCAATAGAGGAATAGTATACATCACATTTCATATTAACAAGTATATGTTTTAAAAGTTCTGCTTTTTTCAATTTATTTGTATCTTTTAATTCACTTGCCATCGAAATTTCAGTGTTAATATCTGTGTACTTGCAAATAGCATTTATTAAATTTATATTTAAATCACTAAGATATTTTTTTTTCTCTCTAAAAATACTTTCAACTATATGAAAAAATTCCTCAAAATATTTTTCACGTTTATATGACAAAAAAATCATGTTTAAAAATTTTTCTGTATCAAAGTTTTTATAATCTATTAGTACTTCGTTAATTTTTTGATTAAATTTTCCTTTAGTTAAAACAGGTATAGTAATTAATTTTGGTTTATCGTTAATTGTTAGATAGTTTCTTTGTTGCCAACTTCTTTTATCAAACTGTACATTATCTAAAAAAATGAATTTTTCTACATTGCTTATTAGTGCAAAATAACCTTCATAAGGAAGAAATGTGGGCTGGCTTATAGCAATAATCATATTATTAATTTATATATTAGAATTACTAATTTAAAAATTACAAATTATTAATGTTTACACCAGCCGGCAAAATAGCATTGAGAACACATATTTCTATGAATGTGGGTCTTGGACATTACTCAAGATTAGTAAACCTGAGATCTAACCTTAAAAATGAGATGATATGGTTCATTTCAGGTGACAGAAAAATAATAAAAAAAATTTATAAAAAAAAATTCTTTTATGTCGATGAAAGAAATGATGGAGAGGAGAAGGTTTTAAATTACTTGTTAAAAAATAATATTAATAAAATAATTATGGATTTAGGATTTGAAAAAAATATTTCCTCTAAAAAGATTTACACAATACAAGAGATTTACTTAAAATCTAAGATAAAGCTTATATCATTTGATGATGCTAGACAAAAAATCATGAGTGATATTTCTATTATACCTACTGTTTCATCCTCAAAATTAGTTTTAAAAAGGGCAAAAAAAACTAAAATTTTTTGTGGTCACGAATATAATTTTTTTTCAAATTTGAGAAATAAAAACAATTACACAAACAATTTAAAAAAAAAAATTAGGAATATCTTAATTTCAATAAGCGGAACTGACACCAACAACACTGGGCTTAAAATTTTAAAATTATTAGCTAATGAAGATTATAAATTTACTATTGTGTCTGGCAAAAAAATAGATTTTAATTCAAAAAAAAATATTATTTTAAAAAGAAATATAAATAAAATTAGTTCTTTAAATTTCATTTCAAAAAAAGATATGTTTAATCAGATTAGAAAAGCAGATTTAGGTATTTGTGGTCCTGGGGTTGTCAAATTTGATTTTTCTATATTTCAAAAACCTTTTGTGTTAATTTTAAGCAAAAAAGATTTGAAGAATATTCAAATTCAAGAATTTTTAAAATTTAATAATTGCAAAACAATTATTACAGAAAAGAAATCTTTTAAATCTTATCAAATTGAGGAAATTTTGAAATATATTGATAACTTTAAAAAGCAAAGAATAAATATAAAGAATTCTAAGAAATTTTTTAATAGAAAAAAATTATTTAAAAAACAAGAAACCTTACTTAAAGCGATAAGCAACTAGAATCATGAAATCAGACAAACAATATTTTAAAATCAAAAACAATAAATTTTGTTCATTTAGAAAAACTTTAATTATTGCTGAAATTGGATCAAACCATAATAATAAATTTAAAAATATAAAAAGAATGATTTCAATTGCAAAAGAAGCTGGGTGTGATGCAGTAAAATTTCAATTATTTAAAGCGCAAAATTTGGTTCCTGTAAATTCAAATGCCTTTAATGTTTTAAAAAAAATTGAACTTCCAGATAGTTGGGTACCAAAAATTAAAAGATTTTGCGATAAAAAAAAAAATTCTTTTTGCATGTAGTCCGTTTGATGTTAATGCAGTAAAATTACTAAAAAAAAATAAATGTGATATTTTAAAGATAGCCTCTCCTGAAATTAAGAATCTTGAATTAATTGCCCACGCGGCAAAAACTGGGATCCCAACTATTATCTCTACTGGAGATTCAAATATAGAAATTATTAATCATGCATTAAGTGCTGTAAAATTTACAAAATTAAAGCGGAACAAAATTGCTTTATTACATTGTACTTCTGAATATCCAGCAAAAATTAAAAACATAAACTTGAGAATGATTAGTTTTCTATTAAAAAAATATAAGAATGTGCCAATTGGATTTTCAGATCACTCACTTGGTATAGATTTTACTATCGCATCTGTTGCAATGGGCGCATGTATAATCGAAAAACATATTACAATTTCACGTAAAATGGTCGGGCCTGACCATTTTTTTGCTATAGAGCCTAAAGAGCTACATGAATTGGTTTATAAAATCAGAAATTTAGAGAAATCTTTTGGTAAAACTGAAAAAGTCAGATTACCTTCTGAAAACACTATATACATTTGTGCATTTGCAAAAAATAAAATAAATAAGAATTCAATTATCTTAAAAAAAGATATAATTTTTAAAAGGTCTAGAATAAAAGGTATAGAGTTTTACAATTTAAAAAAAATAATTAAGAAAAGAGCAAAAAAAAATTTTAAAAAGGATGAAATTTTATCTTAGAATTGATGAGTAAAGATCTTTATATATTTGGTAACGGTGACATGGCTGAATTGGTTAACTATTATTTCGAAGATCATTCTGATTATAAAATTAAAGCTTTTGTTGTTGACGATGAATATTTTAAAGAAAAATCATTTTGTAAAAAAGAAATCATTAAAAAAAGCGATTTCTTAAAAATTGATAAAAACAACATTTTTATATTTGTTGCTTTAGGTTACAGAAACTTAAATAAAGTGAGGGAGGAAAAATATCTTTTTTTTAAAAAAGAGGGATACAAATTTGCGTCTTACATAAGCAAAAATGCAACTATCCTCAATAACTATAATATAGGCGAAAATTGTTTAGTATTAGAAAACAATGTGATTCAGCCCTTTGTTTCTGTTGGAAACAATGTAATAATTTGGAGTGGAAATCATATCGGCCACCATTCGATTATTGAGGATAATGTTTACATTTCTTCGCAGGTAGTAATTTCGGGGAGGGTAAAAGTCTGTAATAATACTTTTATTGGGGTAAACTCAACTTTTAGAGATAATATAAAAGTTGGAAGTTTTTCTATTTTTGGAGCAGGCTCATTAATTTCAAAAGATACAGACAACTACAGTATTTATAAAAGTAACTCTAGTTTAAAATCCAAAATACCTAGTAATAAGATCAAAAACCCTTAATATGTAAAATCTATGAGATTTACTAGTTACGGATTAATCTTTAAAAAGAAGCATTTTCCGAAATGGAATAAAACTCACGCTTGGGTGCCAACCCCTATAATGACAAGCAAAAATTTATGTAAAGTTTTTTATGCAGGTAGAGATAAAAATAACTTAAGTAGCGTTGGTTCCTTTGATATAAATTTAGATAATCCTTCCAAAATATTAAATATAGCTCAATCACCTTTGCTTGAGTTAGGCCCGTTGGGTCATTTTGATGATTGTGCGGTAATACCCAGTCAAATATTTTTTCACAAAAAAAGATTTTACTTATTTTATATAGGTTGGACACAGGGAGCAAAAGTACCTTATATGGCTGCTCTTGGATTAGCTAGCAGTAGAAATTTAAATAAAAAATTTAAACGAGTTTCATTATCACCTGTAATAGGAAGGTCTAATGTTGATCCAATATTTACGGCTTCGTGCTTTGTGCAAAAATATAAAAAATATTTTAAAACTTACTATACTTCAAATTTAAAATGGTCAAATATAAATAATGTAATGGTTCCAAAATACATTATAAAAGAAAGTCTCTCAAAAAATTTGATTGATTGGAAATTTACTAAAATTGCTATAAATCACAAAAATAAAAGTGAAATAGCTTTAACTAGACCTTGGTTGTTAAAAGATAAAAAAAATAAGCTTATCATGATGTATTCATATGGAGAGATGAAAAATAAAAAAAATAATTATAAAATTGGCATGGCATATAATAAAAAAGGCAAGTGGATAAGAAAAGACAATGATTTTAAACTTATAAACCATAAAGATAAATTTGATGATAAAACACAGGAATATGCTGCGTCTATTTTTTATAAAGGAAAAAATTATGTTTTTTATAACGGTAATAATTTTGGTGAGGAAGGTATTGGATTAGCGATAGAGGAATAGTAAATATTTCTCTGATTTTAAGCAAAGATATATTGCATGTCGGGTTTAAAGAATTATATTTGTCCAAATTGTAAAAAAAATCTCAATAAATGCTCAAAAAAAAATAATTGTTACTTTAGAATTTTAAAAAAAAATATTCCTTGTTTTACTAAAAAAAAAAACATCAAAAATTACTAAATACGAAACTAATGCAGCCAATGTATTTTATAAAAATTTTTTAAATTGGTTGTTCAAAACTTTTAAAACAAATGAAAATGAATTTAGAAAAAATCTTTTTAAAGATATTGAATTTAAGAAAAATCAAAAAATTTTAATTATAGGTGCTGGAAATGGTGATGATATAAACTTTATATTAAAAAATCATAGGAAATTTCGCTTGAAAATCTACGCACAAGATTTATCTGTAAATTTATTATCTGCTTGTGCAAATAAATTTAAGGGTAAAAATATCTTTTACAATGTAAGTGATGCAAGATCATTACCTTTTAAAGATAATTTTTTTGATCATGTATTTCATTTTGGTGGCATCAATCTTTTTGGAAATTATAAAAAATCAATAGATGAAATGGAAAGGGTAGTAAAAGTTTTTGGTAGCGTTACTTATGGGGATGAAGGAATCGCTACTTGGTTAAGAAGAACAATTTTTTCTAAAATGATGATCAACAACAATAAATTATGGAAATTTAAAATTGATTTAAAAAATATTTCGGTTCATGCTAATGAAGTGAAAATAAGATATTTGTTAGGAAATTGTTTTTATCTTATAAACTATATCTACGAACCTAATTATCAAAAAAAGTTTAATTATAGTGTTGCTCATAAATCGTCTAGAGGAGGCTCTGTTTTAGAAAGATACATGATTAAGACAGGATTTAGTAAAAGACAAATATTAAAAAATATAAATAAATCTTCATTTTAGTTTTTAATTTCTTTCAAAATCTATATTGCAATTTATTATTTACCAAAATTTTTTTCAGTGCATAAATCAAGCCAATTGAGCTATTAGTACTGGTCAGCTTCACGCGTTACCGCGCTTCCACACCCAGCCTATCAACGTAGTGG
>MDTB01078087.1_pt1 | contig 36026 bp, 39 predicted proteins | sample 811161 | NCBI WGS metagenome assembly MDTB01 (sample SAMN05326650, study PRJNA326480) | marine metagenome | isolation source: seawater | place: Mediterranean Sea | collected 2009 | reverse complement strand
TCTTCAAAACTGGTTTTATAATCTCAAATCCAAAACTAAACTTTAATAAAAAAAGAAAAGGAGAAAATAAATGAAAAAATTGTCTTTTTTCTCTATTCCCAGAAATAAAACAAGAAAAGAAACTATTGAAGTGATAAAAAATGCTCTCATTGCAAATGGGTGGAAATTTGTTGAAAAATCTGAAAGGAGTAAAGATAAATCTTGAGATCGTGCAGAAACTTGCCCAATTTGCAAACATTTTTGCACACACTATTTTCAAAAGTCTTGCAAATCCAGTAGTTTCAGACTAAACGACGAGAAACAAAAGTCTCATCGGCAAGGGCGTGTAATTGTTCACACTTGTTTGTTTTAATGAGACTCTAAAGGGGTCAAATAAATAAAATTCTTAAATAAATCTTTAAATTAAGGTAAAATTTTCCTATTTTAATTTTGTTGAGGTTTAAAAAAATGTATATAGCAATGAATCGTTTCAAAATAGTCCAAGGAAGAGAAAGGCAATTTGAAGATATTTGGAGAAATAGAGATTCTCAACTAGAAAATGTGCCTGGATTTATTGATTTTAATTTGATCAAGGGATCTAGTAGTGAGGATTTTACATTATATGCCTCACATAGCAGATGGAGCTCAGAGAAAGACTTTATCAATTGGACAAAATCTGAATCTTTTAGAATGGCCCATAAAAATACTGGACAACATAAAGATATTTATCTTGGGCATCCTGACTTTGAGGGTTTTAATGTAATAATTTGATATTTAATCAACAAATTTTTTTTTCAGAAAATTAAAACGTTCAAGATAATTAATTTAAGGCAATTTTACTAGGTTAAAATAGCAAATCAAGATTCAAAACTATGGTGATATTAGTATGTAGTGTGCTTAAATATGAAACCACGTGAAGATAAAATTTCCTGTTAGAGTTAATGTGTAAAAAAATACAGTAAAATAAAGTAAACCAAAGAAAATCAGATAAATACTTCCCAACAAAACACGAACTAAAGAGGACAAAGAACTTCCAAGAAATTCAAGTTCTAAACTCATAAGAAATGGATTTAGTTTGGATTTAGTTTTTTTATTCAACCAATAAACTGGATAAATACATACCCATAAAATTGGAACATATAAAAAAATATATAATGCTGTAATTCCTAGCAAATCCATATGATTATCTTAATTGTAACAAAAAAGTAGTACGTGGGTAAGTCGTTCAGAAAAAACAATCATTTGCAACATACTTTTTAAAATATCCTAAAAAATAAATAGAATCAATCCATACACCAAGACAGAGAAATCTCATCGGCAAGGGTGTTCAATTTGTTAACCCTTATTTGTTTTAACTAGACTCAAAGAAGTCTAACAGTTTTCACCCAAGGGAAAAAATCATATGACGAGTGCATATACTTTTTCCTGTTTTAATTTTATTTATGATTTTCAAATTTTTTAGAATTTTTGATATCCCTTTAGAAGGTTCTGAGGGTCATTCACATATAGTTCTTTTCTAGACTTTTGTTTAGTTGAAATAGGAAATCATTTCCCCAGTTTTAAGATTTAAATTTACCATTGAAATTTTACTAAATTTTTTTTACTAACTTACAAAATTATATATAATCATTCGTCAGATTTATTATTATTTTCAAAACCTTGTAACTTATTCGTGTTAGTATTAAAAATATAATAATTTTCAGTAAGTTTTTTCATCAAAGTAAATAATTATTTGAATTTTTACCTTTAGGTGTCCAAAACTGTCTCTATCTTAAGGAAGGGAAAAGTTATGAACACCCATATAAGATGTTGTTACTAAATTTTTTTATTTAAATTTTACTTATTAATACCCGTTATAATCATTCGTTATAAAGCTCATTTTATGAAAAACTACAATGGTATTTTTTCTAGTCTTTAATGTAATTGAACTAAGGATTTGTCCTTTTTTTCCACTTTTTACCTGTTAACAAATCATGAGTATACTTATTTCCTTTTTTATCAAATTTAGTTTGATATCTCAAATCGTCAAAGTTATTGGCTAGAATATTTGCAAAAAAGAAGATCGAAGAGATAGTTATTACGCTTTTTTTCTTTTTGAAAAAAAAAATCAATATTTTTCCGACTATAATAAAGTAAATTAACAAATTCATAATTAAAACATTTATTATGTTAATTTATTGTATCTGCAATTATAAATTTTAATTCATAATATGTAGTATTCACTTAACAAATAAATACCAAATGAGTTGACTTAAAATTTTGTTGAAAAACTTTGTATTTAATTTATTGTTATTAAAATGTCTTTTTTCGAAAAACTACTAATAGTTCTTTTTGCTTGGTCAGTTGTAATTTTTTTATATAAAAAGTGGAAATAAAATATTAAATTTATTCGTAAGCGATCATTCTATAATAATTCTTCCTACCATACCCATTTCTGAATGAGTTTTCCCAGTTTTACTATCTTTAATATGACAATTTAGATCATTAAATTGTCCAGTTTTAATTGGAACAAACCACCATTCCAACGAGTTGTTTGGAAAAACCTCTATCTCTTTAATTATTCCTTTTATTTCTGCAATTTTTTTATCATTTTTAATTAATTGAATTTTCCTTGTAAATATAGAGTTGGCAAAATTAGTCGAAGAAAAGTAGTGTTTACTATCACTTACATTCTTAATTTTTAAAATATACAAATTTCCCGTTTTAAAAGTAAACTCTGATGGTTCAAAATAATGTGCATTACCAGATAATCCTTTCATTAAAACCTCAACTTCAATTGGATGTTGTCGAGTAAGATCCCCTCTTGAGTAAGCTTGATTAATATCAAGAATATAAACAAATAAAATTACAATAATATTTAAGTTTTTCATATTTTTTTATACTAAATAAGTTTGAGTTTTACTTAATTCTACACATTTTATTATTAGATTAAATTCATGAAGATTAATTGTTAATTTATGTGTTTACTTTTTGCGACTATTGAATCCATATAAGCCAAAAGCACCCCACTCAATACGAATGTAAAATGTACAGCTATAAAAAGAAGTATTTGACTGTGAGTATAGTTTTCTAATCCAAAAAAGATTTTTAACAAATGTATCCCTGATATTGCTACTATAGAAGCAATGAGTTTTAGTTTTAGTCCACCAAAGTCAACAGTTCCCATCCATTCAGGCTTATCTTCGTGATCATTGATATTAATCTTTGAAACAAAATTTTCGTATCCTGAAAAAATAACAATTATCAATAGATTACCTGCAAATGAGAGATCTATAAGAGTTAGAATGAACAAAATAAGTTCAGTTTCATTAGTTGTAAAATGATTTATAAAATGAAATATTTCATTTACAAAAACTATTAAAAGAAAAAAAAGGGCAATAATAAGACCAAAGTAAAATGGTGCCAAAAGCCATCTAGATGCAAACATCAATTTTTCCATAAATTTTTCAAAAAGCTTTAGCATAATTAATGTATAACCAATTTTCTTTTTATTTAAAATAAATAAATTTAAAGTATTTTAAAAAACTTATTTCATAGCTAGCTAAATTAACAACTAAACATGTAATTAAAAAAAAAATTATAACTATGAATAGATTTAAATCGTAAAAAAAATGAGGATTTTGATAAGATTTGATGTCTAATAGAGGCTCACTAGAATGGTGCAAAATATTTTTTGGAATTTTATTTATAAGGTGAAGCAAGATAAGAAATTTATTTTATATGCCTGGTAAAATAAGAAAAAGCAAAAAAGGTTTTTATAATTAGAGAAAATCAAAAAAAAATTGGAAAAGCGCATAAAAAAATGGGCATAATACCTTATGATATCGGACATCTCGAGTTTTAAAGCTTAAATTTGTATCGTAAATATCTTCCGAATGAGAGTAAAAAAAGGGGAACTTGTCCCCTTTTCGTATTACAAGAAAAACAACTTAATAAAGCCTATTAAATCTTTACCAAAGGTTGCTCTGATAAACAGTTTAATAAATTAAATTGAATTATATTGATAATACTAGACATCAGATCACCTCCTTTAAAATGGTTAATATTAACCTAAACATAGTAAATAAAAATTATATAAACAAGAAAATTAAAAAAATTTAGAGTTTTCTTTTTATTTCAAACAAGAAATCAATTAATCTATTTAGTAATGGCACGAATATTAAAATTAAAATAAATACCGTTGGCCACCCAATCGAGATAGATTTTAACCAAAGTCTAAAAAAACCTAAATGAATTTTATTCAATATTAAAACAATTAATGAAACAGTTGAACTTGTAACAAAAGACATCAGAAAAGCAAAAATTACTCTTCGTTGAAATTCAGTAATTTTAATTTTTTTTTGTTTAAAAACCATATTGCCACCCAAATATCAATTTAAAATCATCAATCATTTGTATTCCACTAACATTTTTATAAACTGGTTTTGTGATTTCAAAAGCTACTCTGTGATTTTGTAATTTATTGAAGTGATTTACTAAATTAAAACCGATACCTAATGAAAGCTTTTGTAATCCAAAATTTCCTGCATCCATTGCGGGACTCATTCTTGCATTCATTTCATCATCTACACCTATCATTTCATTCTCCTTAGTATAATTAATTTTAAAAGATTGGCTCATAAAATTTAACCATCTGTAAGAAGTCCACAAATTGATATTAAAAAAGTCACCGTACTTATATTTGTTATCATTAACAGAACCCAAATGTTTTTTGTAAAACAATTGACCACCGATTTTGATTTTATTTAAATTAATAAGCGAATTTAATATTAAAGCATTGTCAAAAGTTCCTGTGCCGTTTTGCATTCTATAACCCAACCTTACATTCTCTGATGAAGGGGTAGAATCTCTTTCGTCAATGCTACCAATCGGCAAACTTAATTGATAACCTAGGTGTAGTTTTATTTTTTTTGAGTCTTTAAGTCTGTAAAGTTGAATAAGATTTAAATCTCCCAAACCCTCTGAGCTCACATCAAAAAAAGCTCCGCCAGACATCGGCATTCTTTTTTGTTTCATCTCTTTTACTTGGTAATTACTCATTACCATTAATGTCAAATAATTTGTTGGAGCATACATCATTCCGACCATATGCTTTTCCATAGACATTTTTACTGGTGCATTCATGTATGTGCCTAAATTATTTGATGCACCATTTGATGAAGTCATGATTTCATCTGTATTTATAGATTTTGTTCCGTTAAAACTTTTACTCATATTCATATTAACGAATCTATATGAAAACATAAATTCTTTTTTTTTATGCATATGATCCGCCATAATACTAATGGGCGCATGAGAATCAGCAAATGACAATTCATGACTTTGAATACTGGTAATTTGAACTAAGAATGAAAATGAAAAAAGAAAACTAAGTAATTCTCTCATAAAATACTCCTCTGTATTTAAAATTTAAATAAAAGATATAAAAAAAAATTTAAGTTTGAGGAGGAGAATTATTCAATGTGGGGATTTGAAAAAAAAAGGGGATTTGAAATTCAGAATATATTTTGCATAAAAAGAAAAACTCTATATTTATTTTAAATTTTAAAAAAAAGTCTAAAACATCGCTCAAACCTAAAGAACAATGAACTTTACAATCAAAATCAATATTATCAGATTCTGAACTACATATATTTTCATCATGAATATTTTGTTGGTTAGTAAAGTAAAGATTGAAATTTAAAAATATTATAAAAAATACTGAAAAATTAACTAGCGTGAAAAACCTCAAGTCTTTTATAACTTTTTCATGCATGTCTAATCATCAATATATTGTTATCAACTTGTACAACTTTATTTTTAATAGAAAAAAAATTTATTCTATATTTTCTATTTGAAAAATAATTTAAGTAAATATCCATCTCCTTATGAAAAATATCCTCTATAAAATAAAAACCAAATCTTGATAGCTTATCAATTGAATTTTCAAAAAAAGTGATTGCGGCATTAAAATTATGCAGACCATCATCAATGATGATATCAAATTTTTTGATTTTAATCTTTCTCCACATATTTTGAATTGACTTAATATTAGTCTGATCTACTAAAAAAGTTTTAATTCTTTTTTCTTGAAATAAAGTTTTTGAATCAATATCACCGCCATAAATATCTGCATATTTAAAATAATCTCTCCAGATTCTCAATGATGCGCCTGGCTGGGTAATTCTCTTAAGTCTCTTGTTGAATATTTTATTAGTTCCTATTCCAAGTTCAAACACATTTTTTATGTTATTTCTTTTGTCGAAAAAAATACTATCATAAATATCAGTGTAATTATGAGGAAACCATGAGAAATAATCACTAAAATTGTCAAATACTCCTTTGTCACAACCATATTTTTTACAAAGATGATTTAACTTATTTTGAGGTATAGAGTAATCGTTTAAATAAAAGTTATAGTCTTGTTTTGATTCAAGAGCATTAATTCTTAAGTATTTTTTTTTAAAAATTGAGAACATTTTTATATTTAGTATTAATTTAATATAAAAAAAATATTAAGTCTATTTGCTAAAAATTATTATTTCTATAAGTTTATATTTAAATGCTTTAGAAAATAGTAATCACGGATGAAACCTTTTTTTATAGTTTTAAAATTAACAAGACATATTCTTGGAAATGCCATTTATTTTATTGATTTAATTTTTCCACCGATACGAATCAGAAGGAGTTTACAAGAGCAAAAAAGAATCAATTATATTCTTAATAAGCACTCCCTTTATCAGTACAAGCTTTGTCCATTTTGCGTAAAGGTAAGAAGATTTCTTAAAAAATATAATTTAGATTTAAGGTTTAAAAATCCAAGTAAAGAGCCTGAAAGTAGAGATCAACTTTTGAGATTAGGTGGAAAAGTCAAAGTCCCTTGTTTGTGCATTGAAGATAATGGAAAATCAAAATGGCTGTATGAATCTTCTGAAATTATAAAATATTTAAAAAAAAAAATAAGCTTATAATTTTAAATATTAAACATTTTTTCATTAAAGACGATAGATGTATATGCTTTCGCTTTATATAAAAATATTTGCATACATTAATCTATTAATCATCTTTTTTATAGCTGTTTACATAGTTTTTTCTAAAGAAAAAGCTGGAGAACAGAATTTACAAGAGAAATTTTCAAGAAAGTACTATTTTAAGAGACCCCCCCACTAAAAAATTAAGTGGGGGTATATATTTTTTGGGGAGGTTAAATATATATACAATTAATATATTTTTCATAATAATAGAATTCAAATTTATTATTTAAATGATAAATATTTTTATCATGAATAATCAAAAATAACTTGCTTTTAAAGTTAACTTACTTAAATTACTAATTAACGATGAGGTTTTATGAAAAAAAGTAATAATTTAAGTGAACAAGATTTAAAAAGATTGGAGCAAAGGATTGATAAGCTTCAAATAAGTATCGATCAGCTAAACGGTCAACTTAATGAACATATAAAATTCATTGAAAGGGTTTATGAACCTTTAAGAAACCCAATCTCTAAAATTAAAAATTTTTTTAACTAATTAGTAAACTATAGAGTGATTATTTTTATAATTAAAGTAATTGCCTCAAGTCTGATAATATCTTTTGCTAGTTGGCTTTCATTGAAAAAGCCCCAACTTGCAGGCTTTATAATAGCTCTCCCTTTAATGAGTATCATAGCCATTGCATTTTCATTTATTGAGCACAATGATAAAGCTAAGACAATAGTTTTTGCAAAAAGCATTATGTTAGCTGTTCCAATATCCTTAATATTCTTTCTACCATTTTTCTTAAGCTCATTTTTAAATATTAGCTTCTGGAGTATTTACATATTATCGTTAGTTTTACTGGTAGTAGGATTTTTCGTTCACAGATATCTTAGTAGTTTTTTTTAAAAGTATTCAAAATAAAAATTTGATATACCAAAAATAAAAATTGGAATTTGAAAACCAAAATTGGCAATGATAGCTTTATCTTTTGATAAAAAACCAGTAACGGTCCACCCTATCACTCCTAACCCATGAACAATAATATTTACGGGATAATAATTTATGTTGGTTAAAAAAATTCCAGTCAAAACAAATAAAGTACTTATCCATTTTAATTTGTCATTGATCATGTTAACACCTATATGTAATTTTTGAAATGTATGAGTTTATAAGATTACTAAAATATATTTTTTTTATTCTTCTTATTATCTACATTTTTTTAATAGTTTTATAAAGTAAGATATAAGAAAAGTTATACTTTTAAAGACGTTAAGTTTCCTATATTATTTACCTTGCGTATTTTAAATATTATTAGAGATATGGAAAAAGACTTCATAGACTATGGTGAAAGAATAAATAACGCTTTGCTTGAAGTGATAAAAGATATTTTATTAGATCTATCTAAGGAAAAAATTTCTTCAAATCATTGTTTTTATATAACATATGATACAAACCACCCAGACGTATTGATAAGTTCAAAACTGAAAAAAGAATATCCCAAAGAAATCACCATTGTTATTCAGAATCAATTCTGGAATTTAGAGGTAAAAAAAAATTATTTTAATGTCACACTTTCTTTTAATAGAAAAAAGGAGACATTATCAATACCTTTTGAGGCGATAAAAAAATTCAACGATCCCTTTGTAAAATTTAGTCTACAATTAGATTTCAAGGTAAAGCATTTAAAACAAAATAGAAAAGTTAAAAAATTAAAGAAATCGAAAAAAATAGAAAATAATAAAATTATAACTCTAAGTAAATTTAGAAAAAATAAGGAAGAATAATTGAAAGATTATAGAGAAGAATCAGACAGCATCGGAAAAATAAAAGTACCCGCAAACAAATATTGGGGAGCACAGACTCAAAGAAGTTTAGAGAACTTTAAAATTGGCAATGAAAAGATTCCTTTGGAGCTGATTTATGCATTTGCAATTCAAAAAAAAGCTGCTGCAATTTCGAACCTTGCATTAAATAAACTTGATGAAAAATTAGCTTTAAAAATAATTGAAGTTTGCGACGAGATCATTAATGGAGCTCATGACGATCAATTTCCTTTGTCCGTTTGGCAGACAGGTTCTGGAACACAAACAAACATGAACCTTAATGAAGTTATCGCAAATAGATCAAACGAACTATTACAAGGGAAAATCGGTTCAAATAAACCAGTTCATCCCAACGACCACTGCAACATGGGCCAATCATCTAATGACTCATTCCCAACAGCTATGCATATAGCCATAGTTATTGAAATTAATAGAAAACTATTACCAACTCTTGACAAAGTAATTAAAAACTTAGAAGTTAAAGAAAAAGAGTTCTCAAGTATAAATAAAATTGGAAGAACACACCTTCAAGACGCTGTCCCACTTAAACTAGGTCAAGAATTTAGTGCATTCAAATCTCAGATTCAAAATGGAAAAGAAAGAGTTAATAATTCACTACAAGAAATATTTTTTCTCGCCCAAGGTGGAACAGCAGTAGGCACTGGTCTAAATTCATCTGAGGATTTTATAAAATGTTTCGTTAAAGCTATTCAAGAAATTACAAAACTACCATTTAAAACTGCTAAAAATAAATTTGAATCACTTTCCTCACATGACTCAATTTTGAATTTATCAGGCTCTATTAATTCGTTGATTGCAGGATTCTACAAATTAGCAAATGACATCCGACTTTTATCTTCTGGCCCAAGATGTGGAATCGGAGAAATTACAATTCCGTCTAATGAACCAGGTTCATCAATTATGCCGGGTAAGATAAACCCAACGCAATCAGAAGCTTTTACACAAGTTTGTATCTATTTGATGAGCAATCACTTTTCTCTCACTATTGCAGCGAGTCAAGGTCATTTTCAATTAAATGCAAATAAGACTCTTATAATTTTTAATATTCTTAAAACAATCTCTCTACTCAGTGATGCAACAAACTCTTTTGTTGAAAACTGTCTGATAGGAATTAAACCAAATATTGAAAAGATGCGCAAAAATCTTGAAAATTCTTTGATGCTTGTAACTGCTTTGAACCCAATTATTGGTTATGACAAATCAGCAGAAATTGCAAAAATGGCTTTTCAAAAAAACATAACACTTAAAAAAGCTGCTTCAAAACTTAATTATATTACAGAAGATGAGTTTGATAAGATTGTAGATCCAGATAAAATGATTAAAAAAATTTAGTTAAATAACTCTAAAATATTATCAGGATCTATTATAATTTTATTGTTATTCTTTTTAAGAATTTTTTTTAAAGTTTTTTCAAAAAAGTGTTCTTTTATTTTATCTATATCGTAATTTATGGAATACTTAGATGTGTTACCAGAAATGTCAATCCCAAAATCAGGGAAATCTATATACTTACTTGTTTTTATTTTTATTCTATTTTTTAAATAAAAATTTTCACTCAAAATATTGTAATTACCCTCAGCATTTAATTTGATTTTGTCATCCTCACTATAAATATTTTTAACTCTTAAGTTTGAGTCCTCTAGGATAAAATCACCCTCTATAGTTTCTATTTTAGTAGAGCCTTTGAATTTAAAACTTGATAAATTATTCAAAAAACTATTCAAATTATCAATTTGGTCAATCATCAAAATAGTTTCTTGAGCATTAACCCCTAAGATTATAGTATCTTTAAGAAAAAACTTTCCCTCCATTTTCAGATTTTTTGTTTTATGATCTAATGGTAATCTCTTAGTAAAGCTAAAAGTTGCATTTAATCTTCCATTACTTATGTATGATTTTAACTGTTTGTTGAGTGTTTTAACAAAAGGAAAATTTTCTATAAAAAATACGCCATTGACATTTCTTTTAAATAAATCAATCATAAAATTTGAAGAATATTTAGCATCTAAATATTTTCCATTAAGATTTTTTATATATATATTATTTTTAATAAAATTAATTTTGGCAGCAATGTTATCAAATTCAAATTTATTAAATATCAGTTTTTTTAGTTTGGTATTTACATCAATAATAATATTATGAGTATCATAAAAATAATTATTTACTTTAATTAAATTTTGATTTTCCTTAACAATTTTTTTTTTTTTTGAATTCATGACCAAAAAATTATCAAGATTAAAATATTCACTTTCAAGATCTGCTTTAATGTTTACTATTCCATTAATATAATTTGAAGTTCCTTTTATATGAGTAATTTCTTTTTTATTAAAAAAATTATGTTTAATCTCAAAATTTAATTTTTCAAATTCTTTAAATTCAGATTTAAATGAAAAATCAGATAAAAAACTTTTATTTTTGAAATTACCATTAATTTGAAAAGAAGAAGTATTTGTTGCTTCTAAAGAAATATCTTCCAATATATATCCCTGATTTTTACTTTTAATTTCGAAAATACCATCATTTATTTTTAAGTGACTAAATTTAAAGGGTTGTTTAATTAAAAAATTATTTTCTGATATTTTATGCATTAATTTATAAGAGCTAAAACTTTCAGAAATTTTAATTTTTTTTAAATTTAATTTTAATGTTGGTTTCTCTAACTTAATTTGGTTAATTTTTATTTCTTTTTTTAAAATAGATAGCAATTTTAAATTAAGAAAAAGTGTTTTAATATAAAGTTGGGCATCTAAGTTGTGATTAGTTAAACTTACATCATTAATTTTTACTGAAAATGTTGGGAAAAAAGATAAGTCTATTTCATCATTAAAGTTAATTTCATGATTAAAATTTGACGAAAACTCTGAAACTATTTTATTTTTTAAAAAACTTTTATCCAAATTAACAAATAGAATATAAATAGAGAAAAAAGCCAAAATCAAGAATAAAAAAGTTACAATGAAAAACTTTCTCATTTGATTAAATTTTTAATTATCCGCTTTTAATAGTCTTGGTTTGTGTGGGCCAGACAAAATTATAAACCTTTCTTTATTATTTAAATCCTTAAAAGATAAAAAAGATGGAGATTGATTTTGACTTTTCCATATTTCATAAACCTGAAAAGCCTGATTTTGGTGTCTTCTTGCTTTAAACCAGTCGTCATCAGCAATAATACTTGCTGCAACACCCCCAAGATGTTCTGCATCTACAAAAGTCTTTACTCCAATCGCTTCTTCAATAGATGCACTCATTTCCAAAATTCTTTCCTTGAAAATTTTAAATGAGCCTGAGTGATCTTTTTCAGTTACTATTCGATCAGGTTTTGTATCGACGAAATGCTCAGATAAAATCCAGCCTTTTAATCCTGTTTTTAGATCAATTACATTAGACCATTCACCTTTGTTTTCCAACAAGGATAATTCGTATCCAGATTCAATCGGATAAATCATAGGGGAGTTTACATCTGGTTGAATGTAAAAACTAGTAATTGGTTTTGCACTGTAAATTTTATCATTAGCTGATACTATGCTGCTCACAAAAAATAAAATTGTAAAATAAAAAAAAAACTGCTTCATTCTTATCCCTTTGTTAAACTTTCATTATGCAAATTCAAATTTTAAATAATTTTAAATCTCCGAACTTTGATAATAGACAAAAAAATTCAAAGATCAAATTTTTAGTTTTACATTACACGGAAACTATCTCATTGTCAGAAGCAATAAATATTTTGTGTTCTCCCCAAAAAAAAGTTAGTTGTCATTATATCATTGATACAAACGGTGACATCTATAATCTTGTTGACGAAAAAAAAAGAGCTTGGCATGCTGGGTTATCATGTTGGATGAATTATAAAAATTTAAATAGTTACTCAGTTGGAATTGAAATTGTAAATTCAGGCGAAGTATTAAAAAATAAATATCCTAAAAATCAGATAAAGGCACTAATAAATCTTTCCAAACAGATAAAATCTAATTATAAAATAAAAACAGGACATATTTTAGGACACAGTGACATTGCGCCAAAAAGAAAGATAGATCCTGGTATTTATTTTCCTTGGAAAACATTAGCTAAATATGATTTAGGATATTGGGTTGATTTAAAAAAGAATATTAGCAAAATAGATTTTGAACTAAAAAAAAATGAGCTGAAATGCTTCTTGCAAAATCTAAAAATAATTGGTTATAGTGAGGTCAGAACGTCAAAAAGCTTTGAAAAAAATATTCATGTTATTAATGCATTCCATAGACATTATGCTCCTAAATTAATTGATAAGTTTCCAACCCATGTAAGTTACATAAAATCAAAGAAACTTTTAGAAATGTTAAAAAAAGTTGACACTTAGGACAAAATATTAATAATTTTTAATACTAGATGATTGAATGGCTGCTCTATTAATTACAGAGAGGAAAGTCTGGACTCCATAGAGTAACAGTGCCGGATAATAACCGGCGAGGGTGACCTCAGGGAAAGTGCCACAGAAAATATACCGCCTTTATTAGGTAAGGTTGAAATGGTAAGGTAAGAGCTTACCGCAAGAATGGTAACATTTTTGGCAAGGTAAACCCCATTGGGAGCAAGTCTAAGTATGCACACTCATTTAAGTGAAAACGCTACTCTACGTTGTGCAAGGTGAGACGCAAGAGGTATTTGGTAACAAATATCCAAGATGAATAGCCATTACTTTTTTAAAAGAACAGAATCCAGCTTATAGATCATCTAGTTTTTTTTTTTTTTTGTTGTAATTGTGGTATAAAATACCATAGAATCCCATAATATTCCAATTTTTTATTTTTGGACTAATTTATGGCACTTTTTTTATCAACTAGTTTGAATAAAATTGATTCTAAATCCAGAGTATCGGTACCTTCAGATTTTAGGAATTCACTTTTACAGCAAAGCTTTCAAGGAATAATTTCTTTTCCATCTTATTCTTCCAAATGCATCGATTGCTGTGCAATAGACAGAATGGAAAGAATTTCCGAAAACTTAGATCAAGAGAATAGTTACACTGAAGACGAATTTGATTTGATCTCTTTATATTTTGGTGAAGCTGAAAAACTACCATTTGATAAAGAGGGAAGGGTAATATTGCCAAAAAAACTGATTTTACATACCGAAATTAATGATCAAGTTTTATTTGTTGGTTTAGGACCTACCTTTCAAATATGGGAACCAAATCATTATAAAAATCAGAAAATAAGTACTATAAAAAAAGCCAGAAATAATAAACTAAAACCAAGATTAAAACCAATTCCTAAGGGAATAATTTAAAAAACAGGAGAAACATAATGACACTTCATCTTAAAATGCCGTCTAAAGTAAATAATCTTTCACCTAAGATATCAGTAATTGGTGTTGGGGGAACGGGGGGTAATATTATTAATAGCATGATAGAATCTAAAATTGAAGGAGTTCACTTCTTAAATGTCAATACTGACAGTCAAGCTTTAAAACACTCATTGGCTGAAAATACTTTGCAACTAGGTCCTAATTGTACTCAAGGTTTGGGAGCCGGTGCAAATCCAGAAATTGGAAAAGAATCCGCAGAGGAAGTTACAGATGAAATACAGGAATATATGGAAAATTCAAATATGGTATTTATTACTGCAGGTATGGGAGGAGGTACAGGAACAGGAGCCTCTCCAGTAATTGCAAGGATAGCCAGAGATCTTGGTATTTTGATTGTAGGGGTTGTTACCAAACCATTTGAAATGGAGGGGAAAAGAAGAATGACTCAAGCAAATGAAGGAATCAAAGAACTTCAGAAATATGTTGATAATTTAATTGTAATTCCAAATCAAAATATTTATCACTTTGCGAAGCCTGATACAACGATCTCAGAAGCTCTTCAACTTGCTGATAATGTTTTAATTAATGGAGTAAAAAGTATTATTGATTTAATGGTCAAACCAGGAATTATGAATCATGATTTTGCCGATGTAAAAGCAGTTATGAGTGAAACTGGAAAAGTTCATATGGGAACTGGAATTTCCAATGAGCAGGATAGAGCTATTAAAGCAACAGAGGAGGCGATTTGCAACCCTCTACTAGAAAACAACTCTATGTCTGGGGCAAGAGGAATATTAATAAATATAACTGGTGGCAAAGATATAACACTGCATGAAGTTGATCAAGCTGTTAACAGGATCAAAGAAGAATCGAACGAAAATGCAAATTTAATTTGGGGATTGACAGAGGATGAAGAACTTAATGGAAAATTTAAAATATCTGTAATATCGACTGGAATTGATTCTGAGTCATATATTGAGAATCAAATTGAAAATGTAAATGTTTCTGAATTAAATAGTGAATATGTACAGGAAAATATCGTAGAACATTCTGAACCTAATAATTTTATTGATGAGAAATCTGAAGTGAAATTTAATGAAAGTAGCGTTGAAGAAAAATCATCTTTAAATTCAGGAAGTAGTTTTATTGTAAATTTGAATAATAATTTAGAAGAAAAAAACGATAATTCAATTCAGGAACTTGAAGAAAAAGCAAGAAATTTTAAAGTTTCTGAAAAAAATGAAAATAAAAGCTCAATTTTTTCAAAGATTTTTGGGGGGAACTCAAAAATTAATAAAAATGAAATTGAAGAGTTGAAAGATAAAGAAGAGAATAACCTTGATGTGATGAAACAAACAGAAAAGACTTTAGAATTTGACGATAAATATAATTCTCCAGGGTTAAATAAAGATGAAGACTATTTAAATAGTAACTCTAAAAATGAGAATACAAATAAAACTGATTCTTTAAATTCAAAAGAGCAACAAGGTTTAGAATTTGAAGAAGACTTATTACAAATTCCTGCGTTTTTGAGAAGACAAGCTAATTAAATAACTTAAGTGTCTAAATTGAAAATGAATCTTAAACAACATTATCCAGTTATGTGTAATGAAGTTTTAAAAAATTTAAACATTAATAGTCGAGGAATCTATTTGGACGCAACTTTCGGTCAGGGTGGTTACTGTAAAGCAATTCTGGAAAAGTATAAATGTAAAATTATTGCAATTGATAGGGATAAAAATGCATCGCTATATGCCGAAAAAATTAAAGAAGAATTTCCAGAGAATTTCTTCTTTAATAATGAAAAATTTAGTGATTTAGATAAAGTCTTACTGAAAAATAATATAAAAAAAATTGATGGAATTATGTTTGATCTCGGAGTTTCTAGCACTCAAATTGATACTCCTGAGAGGGGCTTCTCATTTAAAAATGATGGACCTCTTGATATGAGGATGGATCAAACAGATAATCTTAATGCTGAGTTTATTATAAATAATTTATCTGAAGAAAAATTATCAGATATTTTTTTCAGATTTGGAGAAGAGAGAAATTCTCGTAGAATTGGAAGAGAAATAATTAAAAGAAGAAAAATAAAAAAGATATCATCAACAGGACAATTATCTGAGTTAATAAATAAAATAAATTTAAAAACAAAGAGAACGAAAATTGATCCATCTACAAGGGTATTTCAAGCATTACGGATTTATATTAATAAGGAAATAGAAGAGCTTGAAAAAGCACTTTTGAAATGTCTCAGTGAGTTAAGACAAAATGGAAGAATTGCAGTTGTTTCCTTTCATTCGATAGAAGATAGAGTGGTTAAAAAATTTTTTAGAAAATATAGTGGTTATAGAGTAGGAAATTATAAACATCTGCCTGAAAACATATCTGAAAACAAAGAACCAAAATTAAAAATAATTACAAAAAAAGCTATTCTTCCGTCGAATAAAGAAATTATAAGAAATCCAAGATCTCGGTCTGCTAAATTAAGAATTGCTGAATTGATATGAAAATTTCTTATATTACTTTCATTTTTTTCTTTCTAATTACTATAAAAACCATCTTTCATTTTCAATTAGTAAATACCAATAAAAAGATCACCAAACTTGAGGAAATAAAAGCAAAAAAAATTGAAGAACTTGAATTGTTCAATATCAACTGGACTTTTATTAAGAGACCAGAAAATTTAAATAAAATTAATGAACAAAATTTCAATTTTAAACCAATTGTTATTGAGGATGAATTAAAGTTAAAAGACTTTTAAGATTATGAATACAAAAGACAAATATAATTTTGAAAACATTAGACCGTCATCAGTCTTTACTAAAATAAATTTTAAAGTTAAAATTGCTAACGATTTCAATATAATTAAAGCATCGAGACTGAATAGGACTTTGAGTCTTGGCAAACCTCGTTTAGTTATGCTTTCTGTCGGTATATATATTTTTTTTTTATTTTTATCCTTTAATATTTTTAACATATCGGTTAACCAAAAAAAAATCAATTACGTTAATAACTCTAAGTCAGAAATTATTAATAGAGGTAAAATATTGGATAGGAATAAAAATATTATTTCAGCAACCATTCCAACTTTTGATCTATATTTAGACACTAAAAAAATAATAAATATTGATAATGCAAGAAAAGAAATAATAAAAATTTATCCAGAAAAAGAAAAATTTTTAGAAAATATTTTTAAAAAAAAAAAATACATACTTATCGATAAACATTTATCCAATGAGCAACGTATTAAAATTAATGAAATTGGTGAACCTGGATTCATCTTTCATTCTTCCGAAAAAAGAGTTTATCCCCAAAAAAATCTATTCGCTCACACTACTGGCTTTTTATCAAAATTTGGTAAATCTCAAAGTAAATTAGAAAAAAGTTATGACAAATATTTAAAATCTGGGAAAGATCTAAATCTTACTTTGGATTTAAGAATACAAAATGTTGTGTATGAGGAAATTAAAAAAGGTAAAGAGATCTTTAATGCGAGCTCAGCTGTAGGTCTGGTACTAAATGTCAATAATGGAGAGATAATTTCCATGGTTTCCCTACCAGATTATGATCCTAACTACCCTTCTAAAATAAAGCCATTTACTGAAAATAATCTTATAACGAATGCGAGATATGAAATGGGGTCGACACTTAAAATGTTTAACGCAGCTATGGCTTTTGAGCATAATCTTGTTGATGTTGAGAAGTTATACGAGATTCCAAACAAATATCAACTTACAAAAAATTATATTGTAAAGGATGAGTCAAACTTTACAAACCCAATTACCTTTGAAGAAATTTATACAAATTCATCGAATGTTGGAAACATAATAGTATTAGAACAAATAGGAATAAATAAACAAAAAACATTTTTCAAAAAACTAGGCTTTGAAGATAAATTAGATTTAAAAGGAATAAATGTAATTAATAATAATTTTCCCCAAAAAGAAAATTGGAATGATATTTTATCAAAAAGTATAAGTATTGGTTATGGAATTTCAATTTCGCCACTAAGTCTTGCCAGATCATTTGCGTCACTAGTGAACGGTGGGAAAAAAATAAATGTCAAAATTATAAAAAGTGATAAAAACAAAACAATAAGAGTTATTTCAGAGGACACATCAAGTAAAATTAATAATATTTTAAAAAAAATCATTGAAACAGGAACTGGTAAAAGAGCTATGGTATCCAAAATTGAGGTGGGGGGGAAAACTGGAACAGCTAAAAAATCAAAGAATAAGATGGGATATCATGACAATAAATATATAACCTCCTTTATTGGAACCTTTCCAATAGAAAAACCAAAATTTTTAGTTTTTGTTTTATTTGATGAACCTAAAGACTTAAGCAACAAAAATAGAAAATTCACAGGGGGCACAACAGCAGCTCCAGTTTTTTCTAAAATAGTAGAGAGAATATTTCCAATTCTAAAACAAATAAACTTTTAAAATTCAAATGAAGTTAAATAAAATTTTAGAAAACTGTTCAACAAAATATTTTTTGAAAAAAAATCATTTTAATCCAGAGATTTATGGTATTGCAGTCCACTCATCAAAAGTAAAAAAAAAATTTCTTTTTGGGGCAATAAAGGGAAATAAGTTTAATGGAGAGAATTATATTCAAACACTAATACAAAAAAATAAAAATTTCTTTATTGTTCACAATAGTTTTGACACCACAAAATTTGACTTAAAAAAAAATATTTTTATTAAAACCAATAATGTTAGACTATTGGTAAGTGAGGTTGCATCATTGCTCTTTCCTAATAATATAAAAGAAAAAATAGCTGTAACGGGAACAAATGGTAAAACTAGTATTGCTAATTACAGTCTTCAATTGAATAGAATCGTAGGTGAAAGAATGGCAAGTATCGGAACCCTAGGAACAATATTCAATGATGAGAAGATAGAAAATACGGAACAACTCACAACCCCTCAATCTATTGAATTTCATAAATCATTAAAAAATCTGAGTATAAAAGGGTGTAAGAAATTAATTGTAGAAGCTTCAAGCATAGGATTAGATCAAAATAGGTTATATCCAATAAAATTTAATAAGGTGGCATTTACTAATTTGAGTCATGATCATCTAGATTATCATAAATCGTTAACAAAATATAAAATTGCTAAAACTAAATTATTTTCTGAACACACTACAAGTAGTTCAATAGCGATTGTTAATGCTGATGATAAATATACAAAATATTTTTTAACAATATGTAAAAAAAGAAAAATTAAAGTCTTAGACTATGGCTTCAAGGGCAAATTTATTAAATTTAAGTCTATAAAAGACCAAAAAAATGGATTTTTAATTAATTTTACCTTCAATCAGAAAGATTTTGAGTTATATCTCAATTGCTCGAGCTCTTTTGAAATTTTTAATTTATTTGCATCTTTAATTATAACCTTTGAAGAAAAATTAAATAGTGACAAATTTAATTTACTGAATGAATTAAAAAATACAGACGGTAGATTAGAAAAAATATACGACGAAACTTTTAGCGTTTTTATAGATTATGCACATACCCCCGATGCAGTTCAAAATGTCTTATCTTGTTTGTCAAAAAAAAAATCAAATAGAATTATTTCGATAATTGGTTGTGGTGGAAACAGAGACAAAAAGAAAAGGAATATCATGACAAAAAAAGCTCTCAAATATTCTGATTTAGTAATTCTAGCAGATGATAATCCGCGATACGAGAGACCAGAGACGATTAGAAAAGAAATGATGCAAAATTTAAATAAAAGTGAACTTTTGAGAATAAGTAATATTGGAGATAGAAAAAAAGCAATAAAGTATGGTCTACAATTAGTAAAAAAAAAAGACATACTCATCATTTTTGGAAAAGGACACGAAAAATTTCAAATAATAAATGGGAAAAAAAAAATATTTAGTGATCATGATGTTGTTAAAAATTTTTTAAAGATTAGATGAATATTTGGAATTCAAAAAGTTTAGCAAATGTGTTGAAATCTGAAGTTTTAAAAAATCAGGTTATAAGTACAATTAGCATTAATTCAAAAAAAATAGGAGAAAACTGTTTATTTATCCCTATTAAAGGAGAAAGATTTAATGGACATGATTTTATAGGAGAGGCCTTCAGAAATGGCGCTAGTCTCTCCTTAGTAGAGGAAAAATTTATTTCAAGATTAGAATTATCTAGTGAACTTAAAAAAAAACTATTAATAGTTGATAACACCCTCTATTCCATGAAAATTCTTGCAAAAGAGGCAAGGGAAAGAGCAAATAAACTCAAAATGATTGGAATTACAGGTAGTAGTGGTAAAACAACTTTAAAAAACTGGACATCTGAAATATTAAAACAATATTTTCTTACTCATAAAACAATAGGCAACTATAATAATCAAATTGGTCTCACACTTAGTTTATCAATGATGCCAAAAAACACAGAAATTGGTGTTTTCGAATTAGGGATGAACCAAAAAGATGAAATTAATGAATTAACAAAAATAATCAAACCAAATATTTCTATTATAACAAATGTGGCACCAGCACACATTGAAAACTTTAATTCAGAGATAGAAATTGCCGAAGAAAAGTCATGTATTTTTTCAGGGCATAAAAAAGGCATAGCTATTATTCCAAGTGAATCAAAATATTTTGAAATGTTAAAAATAAAAGCTGAAAAAAATTTTCATAAAGTTTATACTTTTGGAATTGGAAAAAATAGTGATTTTCAATTTCTAGGTTTGAAAAAAGAAAAATCAACTATCAGATTTAAGATTCTTGGAGAGAACTTTACTGTTAAAAACTTATATTTAGCAAACCATTTTTATTTAAATATTTCTATTATTATTGGGATAGCAAAACTTTTAAAGATTAATTTAAATAATTTAAAAAAACAATTGCAGAATCTTTCGCCTGTGCAGGGCAGAGGAAGCATACACTTTGTAAATTATAAAAAAAGAAAATTTACTTTAATTGACGATTCGTATAATTCCAATCCCCTCTCTTTAGAAGTTTCAATAAAAAATTTAAAAACATTTTATAATTATAATAGAAAAATATGTGTAATTGGTGATATGTTAGAACTTGGTAAACAATCTACAAAATTTCATTTAGATGTTATTAAAATTCTTTACAGTGAAAAAATTGATATTGTTTATACGATTGGTAAATTTTCAAAAGTAATCTTTAGCAACATGCAAAAAAAAATAATCTGTGAACATTTTAATAATTTAAAAAGTTTAGAGAATGCGATTTTTTCTGTGATTCAAACTAATGATGTAATTCTTTTTAAAGGCTCTAACTCAATTGGATTGAGCAAAATTTGTAAAAAATTAATGGATTAACTAAATGTTTTATTATTTCTTATTACCTTTAGTTGAACATTTTAATTTTTTAAATTTATTTAAATATATTTCATTCAGAGCGGGTGGTGCTTTATTTACGTCTTTGACAATAAGCTTTCTAATTGGTCCTTTTTTGATTAAAACTTTAAAGAATATTCAGAAAAATGGTCAACCCATAAGAAAGGATGGACCAGAGTCTCATATAATAAAAAAGGCTGGTACACCTACAATGGGGGGAACTTTGATTTTATTTTCTTTATTCATATCAGTAATTTTATGGGGAAATCTTCAGAATATTATTGTTTGGTTAGTTATATTTGTAACTTTGGCATTTGGACTAATTGGAGCGTTCGATGATTATAAAAAGTTAAAAACAAATTCCTCTGATGGATTTAACGGGAAGGTCAGACTAGTCTTAGAATTTTTAATTTCTATTATATTTGTTTATTATTTTAATCAATTTTCACCTGATTCTTTAAAAAATCTTATTAGTATTCCATACACCAAAAATATTACTGTGGATTTGAATTATCTTTACATACCATTTTGTTCTTTCGTAATTGTAGGCACTGCTAATTCAGTAAATTTGACAGATGGACTGGATGGTTTAGCAATAGGACCAGTTATGATTACAGCTCTAGCATTTGCAATAATAGCATATTTTACTGGCAACTTTATATTCTCAGATTATTTGAAAATTTCATTCATTCCTGGGAGTGGAGAATTAGTAATAATATGTGCTGCTCTTGTAGGTTCAGGACTTGGTTTTTTATGGTATAATGCTCCTCCAGCAATGGTGTTTATGGGTGATACTGGATCATTAGCAGTTGGTGGAACAATTGGAGCTGTAGCAGTTGCAACAAAACATGAAATAATTCTTGCCATTGTGGGAGGTTTATTTGTTCTTGAAACAATTTCAGTGATAATGCAAGTTTTTTCATACAAACTTACTGGGAAAAGAATCTTTAAGATGGCTCCGCTTCATCATCACTTTGAGCAAAAAGGATGGTCAGAGTCAACAATTGTTATCAGATTCTGGATTATTTCTGTTGTTTTGGCCTTACTTGGTCTAGCAAGCCTGAAGTTAAGATGATAAAAAAAAAAATTCCAAAAAAAAACTTTCTTAATTATCGGTCTCGGTACTTCTGGCATTTCCATATACAAATTTTTAGAAAAGCAAAAAATTAAAGTTTTGTGTTGGGATGATAACGAAGAAGTAAGGAGAAAAGCTAATATTATCAGAATATTAACAACAGAAATAAAAAAAATTGATTTTTCAAGAATCGATTTTATTGTTTTAAGTCCAGGGATATCAAGTCATGTTCCAAATGAACATGAAGCTGTTAAAAAATCAAAAAAATTTAATTGTGAAATTATTTCTGATTTAGATTTTATTAATTTTTATAAAAGTAATTACACTAAGATCGGTATTACTGGAACCAATGGAAAATCAACGACCACGTCTTGCGTAACACATATATGCAATAACTCAAATAAAAATTCAGTCGCTTGTGGTAATATTGGGAAACCATTTACAAGTTTAAAATTTGAAAAAAAAATTAAAAATTTGGTTGTAGAAGCCTCCTCTTTCCAACTTGAGAGACTAAAATACACAAGCTTTAACATTTCTGTTTTACTAAATATTTCAAAAGATCATCTTGAACGTCATAAAAGTATGAAAAACTATATAAATGCAAAATCACAAATATTTAAAAACCAAAAAAAAACTGATTTTGCAATTATCTCGATTGATAATCCACACACAAGAAAAATAGCCGACAATTTTAATAAGAATTTCAAATCAAATTTAATTAAAGTAAGTAGTAAAAAAATTTTAATTAATGGTTTATCAATAACTAATACTGATAAAAATATCATGATTAACAATGGTATTGAAAATCAATCATTTATAATAAAAAAAAGCAACCTCAAAAGCCTAGACGGCAATCATAATCTAGAAAATATTATTGCTACTTATGCAGTTTGTTATCTATTAAATATTTCTAATGATAACTTTCTAAAACATATAGCTTCGTTTAAAGGGTTAGCTCACAGATTTGAGCGTATAGCAAAACTTGATAAAATTTTAATATTTAATGACAGTAAGGCAACTAATTTAGAGTCAACCAAAGTTGCGTTATCTAATCTAAAAAATATTTTTTGGATTTTAGGAGGCAGAGCAAAAACAGGAGGAATTACAGGTATTGAAAAGTACTTAAAACAGGTAAAAATGGGTTTTATTTTTGGTGAGGCAAAGGATATTTTTTCTAGACAATTAAAAAAACATATTAAACTTGAAAAGTTTCAAGATCTAAAACTTGCTTTTGAAAGGGCTTTAACCATTGCAAAAAAAAGAGACGAGGAAATAAATATTTTATTTTCTCCTGCCTGTTCGTCGTTTGATCAATTTAAAAATTTTGAAGAAAGAGGAGATTATTTTAAACTAATTGTAAAAAATAACCTTAGATAGATTATTTAGTATGGACAGAAATCTTAAATTTAAAACTTGGTGGACTTCACTTGATAAGGTTATTTTACTTAGCACTTTAGTTTTGTTATTTTTTGGAACCATACTAATCTATAGTAGCTCGTTATATTTTGAAGAGAGGAATAATGTTTCGTCAAATTTTTTAATCAAAAAACATTTATTTTTTATTCCACTTGCAGTATTAACTATCATTTCTTGTTCCATATTATCTCTTCGAAATTTAATTGTAGTTAGTTTTGTTTTTTTTTTAATTTTTTTAGTTTTATCTTTCCTTCCACCTTTTTTAAACGTTGAGATAAAAGGAGCTAAAAGATGGATTAAAATTTTCAATATATCCATTCAGCCAAGTGAATTTCTAAAACCAACATTTTTAATTATAAGTTCGCTGCTTTTGACTAGGTTTAACAAGATAAAGGATTATTCTTTTAATTTAAATATTTTCTTTTTTTTGATTTTAACAATATCTTTTCTTTTCCAACCAGATTTCGGAATGTTAATGCTAATTTTTATAGCATGGTTTTTACAGATCATCTTATCTGGAGCGTCATTATTAATTATTTTTTTATTTGTATTATTTGGGATACTAATTTCTGTTTTTGCTTTTTTTAATTTTGCCCATGTTCGTTTTAGAGTTGAAAATTTTTTTTTAGGAAACATTAGTGATAATTTTCAAATAAACAAATCAGTGGATGCAATTTCAAATGGTGGTTTGTTGGGTGAGGGACTTGGCCAGGCGGAAATATCAAAAAATCTTCCAGATGTGCATACAGATTTTATTTTTGCTTTAGCAGGTGAGGAACTTGGTTTTTTGTTTTTAATGATTTTGATATCATGCTATTTAATGATATTCGGAAGAGTGTTAATTTTTGCATTTAAAGAAAAAAACTTGTTTATTTTTCTTGCAAGTTCAGGACTAATTTTTATTTTTATTTTTCAAGTAATGATTAATATTTCATCGTCTTTAAATTTAATCCCTACCAAAGGTATGACTTTACCTTTCATTTCATATGGAGGATCCTCTCTTATTTCATCATCGTTTTTGATTGGCTCTTTATTATGTTTAACAAAAATTAGGCAATACAATGAAAAATAAGATTTTATTAGTGACAGGTGGAACAGGAGGGCATTTATTTCCAGCAATTTCTCTAGCTCAAGAATTTAAGAAACAAAATATAAATTTTGAGTTTATAATTGATAGGAAGTGTGAAGGTCATTTAAAAAATTATAAAATGAAGTGTAATGTAGTTTTCTCATCTCCGATATTCTTTAGTTTATTAAAACTACCTATTTCTATAATCAAAATTATTATTGGATTTTTTCAATCTACATTACTTTTTCTCAGGGAACATAAGAAAATAAAGATTATTATAGGATTTGGAGGATATTCATGTTTTCCCTCATTAATCGCAGGCTATTTTCTTAACATTCCAATTATTATTCATGAACAGAATGCAATAATGGGAAAAGCAAACAGAATTTTATCAAAATTTTGTCATAAAACATTTATTTCTTTTAGAAAAACAGAGAAAGCCCCGAAAAATTCTAAATTTACTGGAATACCAGTTAGAAAAGAGTTTTTTGTGAAAAAAAAATTAAAAGTACATTATTCCTCAAATAAAATTAATATTTTAATACTTGGAGGTAGTCAGGGTGCCGCAGTTTTCTCTAAAATAATTCCAAAGGCGCTGTCCTCGCTTTCAAGCTCTGAAATGTCCAAAATAAAAGTTACTCAACAAGCTAGAGAAAATGAGATAGAATCTTTATCAAATACTTATAAAAAAATAAAATTATCAACTAAAATAAAAAAATTTTTTAGTAATGTTGCTTTAGAGATGCATAAATCTGATGTCATAATTTCAAGATGCGGTGCATCAACACTTGCAGAAATCAGTGCAACCGAAAAATTCTCAATACTGTTTCCCTTACCTACATCTAAAGACAATCATCAATTCAAGAATGCCAGTGAGTTTTCAAAAAGTAATTCGTGCATAGTAATGAATGAAAATAAATTCAACTCTTTCGATTTGACAAATCTTTTTAAGAAGATAATAAAAAAACCTGAAAGATTTAAAAATAAATTAACTACTAATCCAAATACTAATATAGCTAAAGATATTGTGACAATCATTAAAAATTACAAAAATGTTAGATATTGAAACAAAAAAAAAATATACTTCATTGGAATAGGCGGAATAGGCATGAGTGGGATCGCGGAAGTCCTTCATGAAATGGGTTTTATCGTTTCTGGTAGTGATATTAATAAAAATCATAATACAATGAGGTTAGAAAAAATTGGAATTGAAATAAAAATTGGCCATAAAAAGAGTAATATCAAAAGTATCGACTTAATAATTATTTCATCTGCAATAAAAAAAAATAATGAAGAATTAAAAGAATCAAAAACTAAAGGAATACCTATATTAACAAGAGCAAAAATGCTTGCTGAGTTGATGCGTTTAAAATATGCCATCACAGTAGCTGGTTCACACGGCAAAACAACAACAACCTCATTAGTTGCGTCTATAATGGAGCAAGCAAAATTAGATCCAACCGTAATAAATGGTGGAATAATTAATAAGTATAATACAAATGCAAAACTTGGTAAGGGTAAATGGATTGTTGCTGAAGCTGACGAGTCTGATGGTTCTTTTACTTTTTTGCCCTCAACCATATGTTTAATTAATAATATTGATCCTGAGCATTTAGATTTCTACAAATCATTTAATAATCTCAAAGAGGCATTTATTCAGTATGGAAAAAAAATCCCGTTTTATGGATTCATTTCTTTGTGCATAGATGAGAAAAGTGTTAAAGAACTGATACCTCATTTTATGGAGCAAAAAATTATTACATATGGACTTTCAAAAAATGCAAATATTACCGCGAGAAATATTTCATTTATTCACAAAAGAGATATTTTTTATACTAAATTTGATGCTATTATCAATTTGGAAAAAAAGATAATAATTAAAAATATTAGGGCACCTATATTAGGCGAACATAATTTAAAAAATATTTTGGGAGCAATTAGCATTACAATAAATTTAAAAATTGAAGGTAAAATTATAAAAAGAGCATTAGAGAAATTTAGAGGAGTAAAAAGAAGGTTTACATTAATATACAACAAACAAAATATAAAAGTTTTTGACGATTATGCTCATCATCCAAAAGAAATTTTGGTAACTTTAAATACATTAAAAAAAGTCACTAAAGGAAAAGTTATAACAATCTTTCAGCCTCACAGATTTTCTAGAACAAGAGAACTTTTTGATGAATTTATTAAAAGCTTTCATTTTACCGATAAATTATTTATATCTCCGGTATACTCAGCAGGTGAAAAAGAGATAAAAAATTTTAATCATCATTCTCTTGTAAAGAATATTAATAAATATAAAATTACAGATTCATTTTCATGTGCATTAGATGAAAGTTTATTTATTAAAATTTTTAAACTTCTTAAGCCAAAAGATAACGTTATTTTTTTAGGAGCTGGTTCAATAACAAATTATGCTCATGAATTTTCTAAATATTTAAAAAAAAATGCTCGGTATAATTAAATCCTTTCTTTTTAGAAAGAATGTTAGACTGAATGAAAACATAGGCCAAAAAACCTGGTTTAGAACAGGTGGACACGCAAAAATTTTTTTCGAACCGAAAAACTTAGAAGACTTATCAGTATTTTTGAGGTCATTACCAAAAAATTATCCAAAATTTTTACTTGGGTTAGGATCAAATATAATTTTCAGAGATGGTTTTTATAATGGAGTTGTTATTAAGCTCGGTGAGGGATTTAATAATTTTGAACTAAATGATTACAAACTAAAAATTGGAGCTGGTGCAAAAAATATAAACATTGTAAAATATACACTTTCAAAAAAAATTACTGGATTTGAATTTTTAATTGGAATACCCGGATCGTTGGGTGGTTCACTAAAAATGAATTCAAGTTGTTTTAGTTATTGCATAAGTGATAATCTATTAAATGTGAATATCATGAACGAGAATGGCGTTATAAAATCGTTTAATAAAAAAGAGTTGGAGATTTCATACAGAAATTGTGAACTACCTGAAGATCATATTTTTATTGATGCAACATTTAAAATTAAATATGCAAACAAAAATAACATCACGAATAGAATTCAAAATTTTAAAATGAAGAGGAAAAACTCTCAACCCTTAGGTGTGAGAACCGGAGGTAGTACTTTTGTAAATCCTGACACGGTTAAAGCATGGCAATTAATTGAAAAATCTGGATTAAGAGGAAAAAAATTTGGTGATGCAATGATTTCAGATAAACACTGTAATTTTTTGATTAACCTTGGAAAGTCTACATCAACAGAATTAGAAGTTTTGGGAGAGGATATCATAGAAACAGTTTTTAAAAAAGAAAATATCAAGCTTAATTGGGAAATAAAACGAGTTGGAAATTTTAAAAAAATATAAAAAAGTAGCTATTATTTTAGGTGGAACATCAGACGAGTCTAATATTTCTATCAAAACAGGAAACGAGGTTTTTAAACATCTCCATTTGAATTATGAAACAAAAAAAATCAAAGTCTCCTCAAATACTAAAAAATTTATTAAAGATATAATTAAATTCAATCCTGATGTTGTTTTTAACGCTTTACATGGAACATTTGGGGAAGATGGACAAATTCAAGCTATATTAAATTCATTAAAAATTCCTTACACTCATTCAGGATTTTTAGCTTCCTCTATTGGTATGAACAAAAGGTTGTCAAAAATAATTTTTGAAAATGAAGGAATTTTATGCCCAAAAGGAAAGATTATTCATTCAAAAAATTTAAATCAAATTGAAAAAAAACAATTGCCAGTAATTGTTAAACCAAATAGCGGAGGATCAAGTGTAAATATTTTTAGAATAAACACCAAAAAAGAGTTATTGAAAATAAAATTAAAAGGTGAATTTCTGGTCGAAGAGTTTATTGAAGGAAGAGAAATAACAGTAGGAGTTTTACAAAATAAAATTTGTGGAATTATGGAAATAATTTTTAAAGATGACATCTATGATTACAAGAATAAGTACATAAATATTGCAGAACACAGGGTTAATCCAAAATTACCGAAAGATATTCTTAACAAATTAAAAAAACAGACTCTTAAAGCCCATAAAAGCATTGGTTGTAATTGCTTAAGTAGAGCAGATTTTAGATTTAACGAAAACGAAAATAAAATATATTTATTAGAAATAAACACTCAGCCTGGTTTGACAAAAAATTCACTTTTACCGGAAATGGCGTTATATAAGGGAATAGATTTTATTCAACTATGTGAAATTATTTTGCAAAGCGCAAGATGCGAAAATTAATTTTTTTTATAACGATAGTTTCAGCTTTAGTTTTAATTTTTAGTAAGATTGAAATCATTCATCAAAACATTTACGTCAACAATGTTTCAGAAAAAATAAGTATGATTAAAGAAAAAATAAAACTTATCTTCTTTTTTCAAGTCAAAGAAATTAAATTGAAAAATGTCAAAAATTTAGACAATGAGCAAATATATAAAAATTTATCATTTAAAGTGGGCGAAGAATATTTGTTTATTAACTTAAAAAAAAATCTAAAAAATTTACTTAACATCAATGAACTGGAATCGGCAAAGATAGTAAAGAAAAAAAATGGTATAATCGAAGTATTAATTTCAGAAAAAGAACCTTTTTTATTTTGGTTAAAAAAAGATAAAAAAATTGTCATTGACAAAAATGGAGAAGTACTAAATTTTAAAAATGCTAATTTCACAAATCTTAAACTTTTATCAGGAGAGAATGCTAATAAAAATATTAACTCATTCTACAAAATCATTCAAAAATATCCTGAACTTGAAAATAAAATTGTAAAATTTGATTTTATAGAAAATTATAGATGGAACATTATATTAAATGATAAGGTAAAAATTATGCTGCCGAGAAGAAACATTGAGAAATCACTTGAAATTTTAGTTAAAATCTTAAAGAGAGATGAATTAAACAATAAGGGATATGAGTATTTTGATATGAGAATAAATAATAAAATTCTTTTTAAGTAAAATGATAAAAATCTCCCAACAAGGAATTAAATGCCTCATAGATCTTGGGACAAACAAGTCAATTTGTGTTGTTTGTAAAAAGATAGAAAATAATAATTTTAAAATAATTGGCTGGAGTCACAAAAAAAGTAATGGAATAAGAAAAGGAAAAATAACAAATCCTGAAATTTTATCTAAAAATATTACGGATCTAACTCAAGAAGCATCAAAAGAAATCTCTATTAGAAACTTATCAATAAAATTAAATATTTCAGATCCAAAAATTATTATTAATAGTCACTCTAGCGAAATTAATAAAGGAGGATTAAATATAAGCAAAAATGATTTGAAAAATTTGTATAAGAAAAATACGATGTTTCAAAATTTAAAAAAAAAAAAGTTAATTCATTCAATACCAATAAAGTTTAAAATTGATGACAAATTTTTTTTAGATAATCCGCTTGGAACAGTTTGTAAAAAACTCACACTAGAATCAAAAAACATATTTGTAGATTCTGATTCATTTTATCAATATCAAAGTTTTATGAAAAACTCAAAACATACTGTTGATGAATTAATTGACACCAGTTTTGCTTCATCAATACCAACAGTTACTGAAAGTGAAAGGAGTCAAGGTGTGTGTAGTATAGATATTGGGGCAGGTTTAACAAAAATAACAACTTATTATAAAAATGCTATTGAGAATATATCTTATATACTATTTGGCGGGAATGATGTCACAAGTGATATTGCCAAAGGACTTGATATCTCAACAGAATTAGCAGAATATATAAAAATTGTTCATGGAAATTTATTATTTTCTCAAGATAAAAAAATTAATTTAAATCTAATAAATGGAAAGGAAAAGATTATAAAACAAAATCTACTTCACGGAATAATCAAACCTAGATATGAGGAGATTTTTGAATTGATAAGAGATAAAATATACGAAATTCTTTCTAAAAATATTCAAATAGAGAATATAGTTTTGACAGGTGGTGCAAGTCAAATTTCTGGTTTAACTGAATTCGCAACAAAAATTCTGAATAGAAAAATTAGACTTTCTTCACCGACAAATGATCTTTCTTATTTCAACAAAAAACCAGAATTTAGCACAATAATTGGTATGATTGAATTGCAAAAAAATTCTTCTTTTACAACTGTAAATCACTCTTTAAAAAATAGTTTTTTACAAAATACTTTTGAAAAATTTGATAACTGGATTCAGGAAAGTTTAACATAAATGAAATATAATGAAATGATTTGTGATTAGATTTAAAAAAAAGTTAATGCTAAAGTTTAAAAATGAGTATTTTAAATAAAAAACCGGCTTTCGATTTATTATCGAAAGATTTATCTTCGTTAGCAAAGCCCCCTAAATTAAAGTTTGGTTCTAGACAAATTACCATAAAAGGTAAAATTGTATTTCGAGGTAATGGTCTCCATTCAGGTAAAAAAGTTAAGATGATTGTACATCCTGCTGAAGAAAATTCAGGATATCAGTTTAGAGTAAAGAGCGGTCTTAATTCATACACTAACATAAGAGCAATTTACAACAATGTAGTTTCGACCAACCTCTCAACAACCATCGCATCAGGAAATTTTAGGGTTTCAACAGTAGAACACATTTTATCGGCCCTCTACGCACTTAGAGTTGACAATGCAATCATTGAGTTAGAGCAAGGCAACGAAATTCCAATAATGGATGGCTCATCTTTTGAATTTGTCAGAGGTATTAAAGATTCAGGTTTTGAAGAACAAAATTATTTTAAAAAATCGATAAAGGTAAATAAAGTGATTGAGGTTAAAAGTGGTTCAAAAATAGCAAGGATTTCACCTCATGATGAGACTATATTTACCTGTGAAGTTGGTTATGATTCTAAAGTCATAGGAAATCAATCAATGAGCATTATATTTAATCCATCTATTTATGAGTCACAGATATCGAGAGCTAGAACATTTGGATTTCTCGAGGATATTGATTATTTACATAAGAATGGGTTGGCATTGGGTGGCTCCTTAGAAAATGCAATTGTTATATCAAAAGATAGAGTATTGAATAAAGAAGGCCTTAGATTTTCTGACGAGTTTGTTAGACATAAAACTTTAGATCTTATTGGTGATTTATCTCTTTCAGGATACTACATTAAAGGTTCTATTTACAGTTTTCACGGTGGTCATAATCTAAATAACTTACTCCTTCACAAACTATTTTCTTCAAAAGAAAACTATGAAATTATAGATTTTTAAGCTAGATAAATTTAATTCATTAGATTTTAAATATAATATTTGATAAAAAATAATCTTGGAAAAGTATTATGTTGTTTAAAAGAATCTTATTGATTTTAGTCCTTTTATTAATGTACAGTTGTAGTTCAGATGAGAGTGTTGAAATAGATTATACTTTAAGAAGCGATAAAGTACTCTATAATGAAGCCTTACTAGCACTTAAAAAAAAGATTTTGAAATAGCTGTAGAACTTTTTACCGAACTAGATTTACAACATCCTTATTCTGTTTGGGCTACTAAGGGACAATTAATGGCCAGCTTTGCTCTTTATCAACAAAATAAATATGACGAAGCCATTCTTATATTGAGTAAATTTATAAACCTTAATCCAAATAGTAGATATTTGGCCTACGCACTTTATCTAAAAGGATTTTGCTATTACGAACGTGTTAGTGAAATAACAAAAGATCAAAAAATCACTCAGCAAGCATTTAAAGCATTTAGAGAGTTATTAAATAAATTTCCGGATTCAAAATATTCATTAAAAGCAAAAAAACATTTAGTATTATTAACGAATCAATTAGCTGGTAAAGAAATGTCAATTGGTAAATATTATCAAAAAAGAGGTAATTATCTTGCTGGAATTTTAAGATATAAAGAGGTCATTCAAAATTATAAAAAGTCTGCCCTAACCCCGGAATCATTATTTCGTCTAACGGAATGTTTTTTGTCACTAGGCATAAATTCAGAGGCTATTCGAATGGTTTCAATACTAGCATACAATTTTTCGAATTCAGTTTGGTACAATGACGCTTTTAACCTATTGCAAAAATCAAAGTTAAATATAAAAAGTATAAAAGAAATTAAAGAAAATAATCTTTTAAATCTTAAAAATGTAAACTTTGACGAATTAAGTTTGGAAAAATAGGTGTTGAATTTTTTATCTATTAAAAACATAGTGTTAATTGATAGCCTAAAGATAGATTTTAAAGGTGGCTTATGCGTTTTAACTGGTGAAACTGGAGCAGGTAAATCCATTATTCTTAATTCTTTAAATCTTGTAATTGGAAGTAGAGCTGATTACACTCTACGACCGAAAAATGAGAAAATTTCTGAGGTTATTGCAACCTTTACGAATGATAAAAATTTAAAGATCATAAATACTCTGCAGGATTTAGGAGTCACCCACTCTGAAGAACTTATTTTAAAAAGACAACTATCAAATGATGGTAAAAGTAGAGCATTTATAAACGATCACCTCGTATCATTAAGTACATTAAGAGCGATAGGCAAAGATTTAATAAGTATTGAAAGTCAATTTTCGGAACAAGGTTTATTGGATAATAATACTCACATTGAAATCCTTGATGAATTTGGTGATTACACACATTTAATAAAAGAACTTGAACTGAGTTGGGACAATTGGAGAATCAGCAAACAAAAAATTGATGAACTAAAAGCATCCTATTTAAAAACAAATGCTGAAAATGAAAGATTACGATTTGATCTCCAAGAATTAAACAAATTAAATCCAATACCAGGTGAATATGAAAAACTCATTGAAGAGAAAAAAAAATTTTTAAATTTTTCAAAAATAAATGAAACATTACAAAAAATATTACTAAATTTTTCAAATGACGAAAGTAAATCTATTGAAAGTCTGATTTCAGAAAACATTTACCTGCTGGATAAAATAAATGAACTTGTGTCTCCAGATATAAAACAAATCATAAAAGGTTTGGACTCAGTTTTAATTGATTTACAAGAATATAAACTGAAAATAGAAGAATATTTAAGCGATGAAAATTTAAGTTATAGCTCGATTGATGAAATCGAAGAAAAAATTTATTTTTACAATAAAATTTCCAAGAAACATAATTGTCAGCCTGAGCAACTAATTGAAAAGAAAAATGAGATTTTAAAGCTAAATAATTCTAATGAAGATGTTGGAGATATAATTAAAAAACAAGAATCCGAATTAAAAGTTTTATTTGACATCTTTGATAAAAATTGTGTAGAAGTTCATGAAAAAAGACTAAGAAACGCATCCAAACTCGATGAATTAATTAATTTTGAACTCAAAGACCTTAAATTGGAAAACGCCCAATTTAAAACATTTGTAGATATTTCTGATATTCAAAATCAAAAAGGCAAATCAAAAGTAGTATTCAAAATTAAAACAAATAAGAATTATCAATTTGATGAAATAAAGAAAATCTCTTCCGGAGGTGAACTCTGTAGATTCGCTCTAGCCATCAAGGTCGTCTCTTCAAAACATAATAAGTCATCTATCATTTTTGATGAAGTTGATAGTGGGATTGGCGGAGCTGTGGCATCAGCTGTTGGAGAAAGATTAAAAAAGCTAGGACAATCTAGGCAAGTAATAGTTGTAACTCATTCTCCACAAGTAGCTTCACTTGGTGATGAACATTTTAGAGTTATAAAAAATCTAAGTGAAAAAGAAAATGTTACTAGCATTGAAAAACTAAATCAAAGCGAAAAAGTACAAGAAATAGCAAGAATGCTTTCAGGAAAAGAAATCACAAGTGAAGCAAGATTAGCAGCAACTAAACTAATAGATAATACAAACTAAATTTTAGATGTTTTTTTTTTTAACCACTTTTGCTCGTCATAATTTAAGTGATTTTTTAATTTTCTAAAAACCTTTTCATGATAATTATTTAGCCAATCAATCTCACTTCTGTTCAGTAGTTTTTTGTCAATTAGGCTCAATTCATAAGGAGCAAGTGTCAATGTTCTAAAATGTAGATAATTTTTTAGTTTAGATTCCTGAACGCATATTAAATTTTCAATTCTGATACCAAATCTATCTTTTAAATAAAATCCTGGTTCATTGGACAAAATCATTCCCGGAAGTAAGGGTATATTATTTAAAACTTTAGAGATACTTTGTGGTCCCTCATGAACTGATAAAAAACTTCCAACACCATGACCCGTTCCATATTCATAATCATAACCTACAGACCATAGTGATTCTCTGGCTAATGCATCAATTTGATATCCTTTAGTTTTTCTAGGAAAGATTAATTTTGATATTTTCAAATGTCCTTTTAATACTCTAGTATAAGTTTCTTTGTGAATTGATAAAATTTTATTTTTATTTCCATAAAAGATAGTTCTTGTAACATCCGTGGTTGCGCCCAAGTATTGCGCTCCAGAATCACATAAAAATATTTCTCCACTTCTAAATTTTTTTTTATTTTTATTATTTGCACTATAATGTATTATGGCACCGTTAGCCCCAAATGCTGATATTGTTGGAAAACTTAAAGAAATAAAATTTTCATTCTGCATTCTAAATTCTTTTAATTTTTCAGCAGCAATTACTTCATTTAAAATCGTATTTCTAGTTTGTAAATCTAACCAACATAAAAATTTAACTAGTGCAACACCATCTAAAATATGCATATTAATAGCAGATTTAATCTCTATTTCATTCTTCTTTGACTTTTCAAGTATGCAAGGATCAATTCCAACTGTTATTTTTCTTTTTTGTTTTTGAGCTAAATATTTAAAATAAAAGGTAGAATTTTGGTTGATAAAAATATTTTTGACTTCATCACTTTTTTTAATTTCTGTTCCAATTAAATGCTCAGATTCTACTTTTATATTTAAATCATCCTCAAATACTTTTAACTCTCCATTATTTATTTTTTTTTTATTAATAAAAAGTATTAATTTATTTTTCTTAATAAGTAATCTACAAAATACTAATGGTGTATGCTCTAGATCTCCTCCCCTAATGTTTAGAAGCCATGCGATTGATTCTGGTGAAGTAAAAATAACTAAATCATAGTCTTTTAGTATTTCTTTTATTCTTTTTATTTTACTTGTAGCTTTTTCGCCAGAGTATCTTTCTGATAAAAAAAATAAATTTTTACTTTT
>MDTB01037263.1_pt1 | contig 36026 bp, 35 predicted proteins | sample 811161 | NCBI WGS metagenome assembly MDTB01 (sample SAMN05326650, study PRJNA326480) | marine metagenome | isolation source: seawater | place: Mediterranean Sea | collected 2009 | reverse complement strand
TTTCTACTTCTTTTAATCTTTAATGTAAAGAGTAAATTTGTGTTAAATTTTAATCGAAATTAAAGCATTAAAATTAAATTAAAATTTCTTTTTTATACCATCTTATAAATTTTGTCATTCCTTTGTCTAAATTTATCTTTGGATAAAATTTTGTAAGTTCATTTAATTTTTTTACTGAAGCAGCTGTTTTTAACATATCTGACTTATTTCTATCTAAAATAATTTCAGTGAAATTAGCACTAAATTTTGATTTAATTATTTCTATTAAATCTTTCAAGCTATCCTTATTTATATTGCCGATATTTACACTGTCATTGTATTTTTTTTTAGAAAATTGTTTAATTAAAATTTCTAATGCTTTCGTAACATCATCAATATAAGTAAATGAACGAATTGAATTGGTATTGCCATAAATTGTAATTTTTTTATCGTTTGAAATTTGGTTTAAAAACTTGTAGTAAACCATGTCTTCTCTTCCATATGGTCCATAGACAGTAAAAAATCTGAGCCCTAAAGTATTAATATTGTACAAATAATTATAAGTTGAGGCAATTATCTCATTACATAATTTAGTAGCGCCGTATATAGAAGTTGGTTCTTTAAACTTTGAAAGTTCATCAAAATTGTTAGAATTTCCATAAATAGAACTTGATGAAGCATAAAAAAAGTTTTTTATCTTTTTTATTTTACAAAATTCCATAATATTTACAAAATTTCTTATATTTTGATCAACTGTAATAGCTGGCTGAATTTGAGAAATTCTTACACCTGGCTGTGCAGCAAGATGAATAACTAAATCAATTTTTATATTTTTATAATTTTCAATAAGATTATTTAAATTTCCTAGGTCTATCTTTTTTAGTTTGATTTTTTTATTTTTCTTTAAAAATTTTACTCTCAAATTTTGAGTTTTTTTACTTTTACTTGAAAAATTATCAAATCCATAAACATTAAATTTTTTTTTTTGTAAATGTTGAATAAGATGAAATCCAATAAATCCTGCTGAACCTGTAATTAGTATATTCATAAATTTGCTTATATTATAGTTGATACTTATAGCTTAGTAATGTTTAAATAATTTTTTTTTGTCATTTTATCAATTTATGTTTATTTTTTTTCCATAAATAAAATCCTACTGGAAAATAATAAATTATCATAAGCCGATTATGAAAAAAATTTCCAGTTGGGATTATTGGCCATAAAGTTAAAAGAAGCATGATGATGAGCGATATTAAAAATATATCTATTTTTTTATTATATAAATATTTATCAATGATTATTTTAAAATAAGAAATAAATAAATATAAAAAAAGAAAAAAAATAAATGTAAAACCAATAAGACCAGTTTCCGATAAGAGTTGTAGGTATGTATTATGAGGATGTGTAGAGCATGAGAGATCAGAAATCAAATATTTTTCATCTTTACAATAAAGTCTAAATCCTCTTGGACCAACACCAATTATTTTATTATCTATATACATCTTGTATGCAGATTTGTAATGTGCGATATGCGTACCAAAGAAAAAATTTATTTTCTCTTTGACAGAATTTTTTTTTATAAATAATTCATTTTTAGTTACAGTTAAAATTCTATATCCAATATTAATGTTCAATACATTTATAACTAAAAATAAAATTACTACTGATATAACCAATTTTATGAAATTTCTAAAATTAGATATCAAAAATAATGATATTGTCATTATCATTAATAAAAATGCTGTCCTTTCACCTGACATTACAATCATTGTAATTATCATCAAGAAGCATGGGAAAAAAAAATAATTTTTAATTTCTGCTAATTTTTTTTCTTTTATATAAAAAAATAAACCAACAATTAAAGGTAAAAACCTTGAAAAAAAACTTCCCATTATTAATTCATCACCAAAAAAACTACTAACCCTGTTTTCATCTTGAATTTTTAAACCAAATAAACTGGTACGATTATAATATTGAAAGCTACTATCAATAAACATAATTATTGTAATCAATAAAAAAATAAAAAATAAGTTTTTTAAAATAAACTCAGAATTTTTTTCAAGTAAGTACCAAACAAAAAGAGAGAAAATACCAACTCTAAAATAAAATAATGAGGAATGTAATGAAAAAATTATATCCTCTGAAAGTAATGACGAGGTAGTTATAAATAGCCAAAAAAAAATAAAAAAAATAAAAAAATTATTTAAAAAATATTTAAAAATTTTATTTTTAAAACAATAAATCAAAAAAGTAATTGAAAAAATACTGACTACTAGATCTGGAAGAAAGCTTCCAGTAATTAAAAGTACCGGTAAAGAAATTAGAAAATAACTCGAAATTTTTACAAACAGTGTCTCAAATTTATTCTCAAACTTCATATTTAAATAAAATTATCATATTAAAACATACTTAAGCATTATTAATTAAACAAAAAAAATAATTAAAACTATAGAAATTTTTTTGATTTATTTTTTAATTTAATAAATAAAATTAATTTTTTTAGAGTCTAAGTAGAATTCTTTTGATGTTTGCAAGGCGTACTTTTCTAGGTTTTTATTAATTAAATCAGTCTTTTTCATTATTGAATTTGGCACAGTAATGATGTGACAACCAATTTTATTAGCTTCAAAAATACTAAAAACTTGCCTACAGCTTGCCCATAAAATCTCAACATTTTTAAATTTTTTTGAAAGTTTTACACTTTTCTTAATTATAGGCGCTGGATCTACACCAGTATCAGCTATCCTGCCAGCAAATATTGACAAATATGCTACAGAATTTTTATCCAAGCTTTTTAAAACGTCTTTTACTTGCTGAATTGTGAATAAGGCGGTGACATTTATTTTAATTCCTTTTTGTGAGAGTTTTTTAATCAAACGCGTTGTTTTCATTCCTTTAGAATTTAAAAAAGGTATTTTTACATATATATTTTTAGACCATGATGAGATTTCTATAGCTTGTTTTTCCATTTCTTCCAAAGTGTCAGATGTTACCTCGAAAGATAATGGTTTTTTTTTTATTTTTTTTAAAATTTTTTTTGCAAAAGTTTTATAATCATTAATATTTTGTTGTTTCATTAATGAAGGATTTGTTGTGAGACCAGAAATATATTTTTTATCATTTAAACTAAACATTTCTTTAATGTTTGCACCATCTGCAAAGATTTTAATTTTTAATTCTAAAAGTTTATTCATAATTAGTTTGTTTTATATGTTTAATAGCTTGTGAAAAAGAATCAACATATTTGCAAATACTTTTTTTTGGTTTTTTCTCACTATAGTTGTAATCAATAAAATAATTTATACATCCCGCATTCTTTCCTGCAATAATATCTTTTTCTCTATCTCCTATAAGAAAGCTATTCTTTACATCTATATTCCATTTTTTTTTTGCATCTAATATCATTCCAGTTTTTGGTTTTCGACAATTACAACGATCTTTGTTATCATGAAAACAAACAAAAACATCATCTAAGCCTAATTTTTTTTTTACATAATTATTTGTTTTATTAACAAATTGTTTTGATATCTTTTGTCTAGAAACATCTGGTTGATTTGTAATCATAATTAATAAAAAGTTTTTTCTGACCATATCCAAAAAAATTTTGGTAGTTCTTAATATTTTAATTTTTTCAAATTTATCAATTGCAACAGGCTTATTTTTGCGTTTTAAAGATCTTATTAATACACCATCCCTATCTAAAAATATTGCTTTAGATTTGAGCATTTATATTTAGGTTTACCACTTAGTTCTAAATTTTTTTATTTTTGGATGTGTAATAATTAAATGCCAAATTAGTCCTTGAAAAGCCTCGGAGTGTGGCGTTATATTTTTTATGTTTTGTACCGGAACAGAAATACAAGCATCTGCATTTTTTTTAGTATAACCTCCTTTTTTTCCTACTATTCCAAGAATTTTTGCTTTCTTTTTTTTAGCATACTTAACTGCATTAACTATATTGGGGCTAATATTTTTTTTTTTATCCCCACCACCAACCGAAAAAACAAAAATACCGTCTTTATTATTAAGTTTACTTGTTGCAAGCCAAGCTTCAAATACAGTATCCCAACCCTCATCATTTGTGCGTGCGGTTAACTCTGAAACGTTATCAGTCGGCGCATAACATTCTATACCAGCCAATTTTCTAAAGTCATTAACTGCATGAGAGGCATTTCCTGCACTACCTCCAACACCTATAAAAAATATTCTTCCATTATTTTTTCTAATAATATTAATTTTATCAATTATACGTTCGATTGTTTTTATTTCTAACGCGTTAATAATATCTTTTGTCTCTTCTAAGTATTTTTTAATAAAATCCATAAATTATTTTACCTCACTAATATTTTTTTTGCTTCTTTTAATCCTTTAATTGACCCAATTTCATAGAATCTTTTTTTAACTATAACATACCTTAATAATTTTCTTTTAGATAAAATATTTAAAACATTAGATAAATCATTTATTTTTTTGAACATTGAGCTTTTAAACACACTCTTGTTAAATATACTTAGTCCATAATCAATATATTTCATATTTTTTTTTTACTATTTTTTTCATAATAGATATTTCCTTTACTTAAAGAAATATTCGAAAAGTCATATTTATTAGTATTTTTATATATCGTAATTAAAGCTTTAGCTTTTTTTTTTAAGTAAACTTGTTGTATTTTTTTAAATTGAATTGGTAAAAAAGTGTCCCCATAAATGATAAAAAAACTATTTGATAGTAATGGTAGAGCTTTTTTTATACAGCCAGCAGTTCCTAATAAAAATTTTTTTTCTACCGAGTATTTAACATTAAGATTAAATTTTTTTCCATTACCAACATATTTTTTTATTTGACTTCCCAAATAACCTGTGCACAAAATTACATCTTTAAACCCTTGAGAGCTTAAGTGATTTAGTAAATAATACAAAAAAGGTCTCTGATTTATTTTTATCATTGCTTTTGGTGTTTTTTTAGTTAATCGCCCAAGCCTAGTGCCATATCCACCAACTAAGAGAACAATTGGGTACATTTTCATGACATTGTGATTTTCGTACCTTCAAAATCAAAATTAAAATTTACCTCTTCAACTTTGAGATTTTTAAAATAACTCTTAAGTTTTTCTTTATCGTTAGCATAAAACATCAAAAAACCACCTCCACCAGCTCCAACTAATTTTCCTCCAAGAGCTCCATTTTTTAATGCCCCTTCATACCAAATATCTATTTTTTTATTGGTCATGACTTTTGATCTTTTCTTTTTTTCATGCCAATGATCATTTAAGATATTTGCAAAATTTTCAAAATCACCATCCTCTAATAATCTTTTTGTTTTTTGCCCAATCTTTTTAATTTTTTGTAAATTTTTAATCATCTCACTATTATTTTGATCAGATAGATTTTTTTGTTTACCTAAGATAATTTTTGAGCGCCTAGAAAAACCTGTATAAAACAATAGTAAATTACTTTCTAATAAATCTAAATTTTGTTTAGAAATTTTAAGTCTATCAATGGTAACTTCATTATTTTTTTTAAATGTAAAACAATTTACACCTCCATATGAGGCTATGTATTGGTCTTGCTTACCTGATGGTTCTTTTAATTTATTTATCTCAATATCACATGCTTTTTCAGCTAGAATTTTTGGAGTAATAATTTTTTGCTGTTCGTAATATAGAGATTTAATTAATGCTACAGTAAAACTTCCTGACGATCCAAGTCCAGTTCCTGAAGGAATGTCTGCTAATGTAGTAATTTCAAGGGGATGATCATATAATTTTTCTTCTTTGAGAACTTCTCTAATAATTGGATGTTTAATTTTTTTAATATCTTTTAACTTTTCTATTTTTGAATATTTTAAGTATATGCCAGAACGAAAAGGTCTTGTGAGTGTAACGTAAATGTATTTATCTATTGCCGCTGAAATAACAAATCCATTATATTTGTTATAAAATGAAGGCAAATCAGTTCCACCGCCACCCAGAGTAATTCGAAGAGGACTACGAGCAATTATCATAATGATTATCTCTATAAATTTTTTTAATAATTTTTAGTACCTCATAAGCATCTTTAAGTCCAGGATTAGGATCTCTATTCAGTTTTATATCTTTGTATAACTCTTTTATCTCATTCCTCCATGAGGAGTCATTCTTAGAAAAAACCCAAACTTTTTTTTTTGGTATACCCATTTTTTTTTTCATTTTATAAAAAATTAATTTTTCTCTTCCATAACTTCCACCTTTACCCTCGATTCTTAATTTTCCTTTTTCACCATAAATTTCAAATAAAAAATTATTTTTCCACTCAGTGCATGAAGCATGAAGGAAAGCAGTAGTATTGTTTTCAAATTTAAAGATTAAAAATGCATTATCATCAACATTTGTTTTCCAGAATAAAGTATCTAAAACTGATTTAATTGATTTAACTTTTCCAAGAAACATAATTGATAAATCAATTAGATGAGAACCCTGGTCAATTAATTCTCCACCTCCCGAAATTTTTGGCTTCATTCTCCATTCATTTTGATAATTTAATCTTGCTCCATGTCCGTAGGAGGATTTTATAAACATCAATTTGCCAAGTGATTTTTTTTTAACTATTTCCTGACACATTTTTATTGCATTGTGGTACCTATGATTAAAGCCAACTCTGATCTTATTTTTATATTTTTTTTGAATATCAATATTTATCTTTAAATCTATAAGGTTGGTAGCAGCGGGTTTTTCAACTAAAATATGTTTTCCTTTTTTGGATGCATAGGCTACTATTTTTGATAATTGATTGTGATATGTGGATATTATAATTATGTCAATTAACTCTAAATTAATCAAATTTTTCCAGGATTTATAAAAACTTATTTTATTTTTTATATTTAATCTAAAATATTGTTTTGTTTCTTTTAAATCACAATATGCAACTAACTCACCTTCCTTACCTAAATTATTAAATCTTTTTTTTCCAATCAGTCCAAATCCAATAATTCCAATTTTAAATTTTTTCACACCTTTCTCTCCAAGGTAAAATTACTTTTATTATTTAATTTTTTTTGAAAATACTTACCCTCATATTTGTCCCAAATTGCACTTATTAAACGTCCATTAATTTTATTATCCTCTAATAAAAATTTAATTAGTCTTAAAGCTTTTTCAAAACCAGCTCCTCCATTTTTTTTTTGTTTAATAAGATTTTTTTAATCTTCTCCAACATTTTTTTTTCCTGCTTTCAGTGCAGTTTTTAACATTTTTGTATTCATTGCTCCCGGCGCTAATGAATTTATTTTTATGTTATATTTTTCATTTTCCTTGGCGATCGTCTCAATGAATCTTACAATACCTGTCTTTGAGACTGAGTATGAGCTGAAATTTGGCATTGCTTTCGTAGCACCACCACCTGACAATTGAATTATTTTTCCTTTTTTTCTTTTTTTCATTCCTGGCAAAACAGATTTTATTAAAAATACCGAAGATAACAAATTTATGTTAATAGCTTCAATCCATTTATCCCACTTATTGCTATCAAATTTTCCAATAGGTCCCCAAAGTCCAGCATTATTAATTAAAATATCTATATATTTAAATTTTTTAAGTATTTTTGTAATAATAGATTTGACACTAGATAAGTTTGATAAATCGCAATGATAAATATGTATTTTTGAATTTGTTTTATCTTTATTATCTTTTTGTTGCCTTATGAGTTTTTTTTTGTTTTTTGAAATTAATATGAGGTTATATTCAGCAGTTATTAACTGCTGAAAAATTTCAGAACCTAATCCAGATGTAGATCCTGTTAAAATTAAATTTTTCATAAATTATTTTTTTTTAAAAAATCAAGAGTATGAGATATCGACTCCATTATTGAATATTTGGGTTTCCAGCCTGATGTTCTTAATTTTCTAGTTGATAATAAAATATATGGATTATCACCTATCCATCCACGATTATTATTTTGGAATGTTGGTTTTATGTTACTTTTCAATAATTTTTGAATTTGTTTTAAAGATTGTTTGACTGTAATTGAGTAATTATTTCCAATATTAATAATATTTATTTTTTTTTTAAAAAACTTATAAGAAACATGCATTGCATTTATACAATCATATATGTGTATATATGATTTGTTCTGATTCCCATTTCCTAATACATCAAGTTTTTTACCTATTTTTATTTTATTATAAAAATCGATCACATGTCCATGGGAGTACCTTGGGCCTAGTAATGAAACAAATCTAAAAATCCAACATTTGAAATTATACGCTTCAGCATAAGATGAGATAAGACCTTCACAGGCTAATTTAGAAGCTGAATAAAATGATGTTTGAATCGGAAATTTTGCATTCTCTGGAGTAGGAAATTGTGTAGCTTCTCCATAAACAGATCCTGTAGAAGAAAAAATTATTTTTTTAACTTTATTAATCCTCATAAACTCAAGCACATTTGATGTAACAATTAAATTTTGTTCTAAATCTCTTTTTGGATTATCTGGTCCAAATCTAACATCTGCATTTGCAGCTAGATGAAAAACTATATCTACATTTTCAAAAAGTTTTCCTAGATCTTTATCTTTTAATAGATCCGCTTTTACTAACTTAAATTTTTTATTTTTAAGCGCCTTTTTAAGATTTTCTTTTAAACCTGTACTAAAATTATCAATTCCAATTACTTTAAAATTTTTATTTAAATAAAAATCTACTAAGTTACTACCAACAAAACCAGCACAACCAGTGACTAGAATAGTTTTTTTGTTTAGTTTGGACAATTTTTTTATATTTGATTTGTTTAATTAATCATTATCAAAATTAATTTTTTTATCTATTATATAATTAGGTCTTTTTTTAATTTCATCGTAAATTCTACCAACATACTCTCCGATCAATCCTATACTAAATAATTGAATTCCAGAGAAAAAACTTATAAATATTATTGTAGATGATAATCCTGGAACAATATTAGTAAAAATTTTTTGGTATAGGTAGTATATTGCAATTATGAAACTAAAAAAACACAAAAAAATTCCTGAGATAAACACAAATGTCAATGGCTTTGAGGTAAAACCGAAAATGCCATCAAATGCAATTTTTAATGAACCTATATATCTATTATATTTACCCTCACCATCAAACCTTTCCTCTCGATCATACTCAACAAATGTTTGATTGTAACCAACGTACGAAACTAAACCTCTAAGAAAAAAACTTGGTTCATTTATTTTTTTTAATTCATTAATAACTTTTTTGGAAATAATTCTAAAATCACCAGTATCCTTGGGAATTTCAATATCAGTTATTCTATTAATCAACCTGTATCCAATTTTAGTAATAATTTTTTTTAATACAGTCTCTCCATATCTTTTCTTTCTCTTTGCAGTAACAACATCATAACCATCAAGAAGCTTATTATATAAATCAACAATTAGCTCTGGAGGATCTTGTAAATCACAATCTATAATCACGCAGTAATCACCTGTACAATTGTGTATACCTGCCATTGTAGCTGCTTGCTGACCAAATCTTCTAGAAAGTGTTAAAAGTTTTATTTTATTATTTAATTTTATTTGATCTACAATGATATCAAAAGTTGAGTCTGTCGACGGATCTAGTACAAACAAAATTTCATAATCAACAATTATATTTTTAAAAGATGATACAGTTCTCTCTAAAAACTTTTTAATATTTTTTTCTTCATTATAAACTGGAACAACAATAGAAATTTTAACTTGTTTATTCATATTTAAGATTTAATTTATTTTCAAACAATTTGATTTTACAAAGTTTATTGTTTTTGATATTTTTATCATTATATTTGTAAGAATTAAACCTATCATATTTAAATCCTAGATATTTTAAGTGTATAGAGAGGTAGCCATTAATTATTGGATCATCATTGTCTATAAATATTTTTTTACAATTTAAATAATCTTTATTTTTAAATTCCCATTTGATACTTTTTTTATAATAAGGACTAATTATTGAGGGAAATGTATCATATCTACCAATACCATAGTTAAAATCTGAATATTTATATATTGGAAATAATAATAATAAGATTATATAAATTCTATTGAGTTTTAATTCTTTATATTTTTCACTTTTAATAAAATTAATTGACATAAAAATAAAAATAATTGGACCTAAATAAATATACAATTTAGTTATTTGCCAATAACCTCTACTATAAAAAAATAAACAAAATAAAAAAATAAAAATTATCAAGCTCGATCTAATTAGTAACGAGGTATTGTCTGGATGTTTTAAAATATATTTTAAATTATCAAAAAAAACTTTTATTAGATAAAAATTAAGAAATATTGATAAACAAATTAAAGCTAAATCTAAATAATTTGAAAATTTTGATGCTGTTAGAAAATATAATCCGAAAAATGATGGTATAATATTTAGTGGAAAAAAATAATATTTAAAATCAAAAAATATTTTTACTAAATTTTTCAACAATTCGTAAAAATTTGATTTTTCTTTAAAGATAGTTTTTACAAAATTTATATTATCAATAGTTAAAAATTCATTATCCTTACCAATAATAAACCCCGAAAAGTATCCCCAGTAATTTATATTATCATTCAAACCTACTTTTACTTGTGTAATTAGTGATAGATAGGTTGTTAAATACAATGGCAGAGTAACAATAAAGAAAATAGAAGATAAAAATATTATAGACAATAAATTATTTCTCAAAAATAATTGACTTTTTAATTTAAATAAAAAAAATAAAATTATTATTAATATAAAAATAGCAAACAGCTCAGGATAAAAAAAATAAAACGAAATATTCAATAACATAAATAAGTAAACATTCACATTTTCTGATATTAAATTTGATTTTTTAAATTTAATAATTAAAGCAATAATCCCTATTAAAAATCCTGTCGCAGTCAAATGACTCAGAGCATCCACTTCAAATATATAAAGAAACCAAAAACTTAAAATAAAACTTAAAGAATAAAAAAAATTATTTTTAATATTTAAAGATTGAGAAATAAAACTGAATGATAAGAATACTAAAGATACTAAAAAGACCTTGTAAATATTATATAGTAAAAAATAATTCAAAATATCGAAATTGAATATCAAAGCTAAATTCAAAGTAGTTAATGGTCTTATTTTAATATTTTTTGATCCCAAATCCTGATAATTATTTTCTATCACCATTTTATTGGTTAAATCATTATTTAATTTTAATATTTCATCAAATTTAAAATCTTGGATTAAAATTGCTTGAGATATATAATTCATACCATCCCAGTAATTACCTCGAAAAATATAGAACTGTTCACCCTGATATATTAGAAAAAATATAAAAATAAATGAAACAGAAAGAAAAATTTTAAATATTTTATAAAAATTACGAAAATATGCATTGTCTTTTAAATAAAATATAAAAATTAATATTTGAAATAATACTAACAAAATTAAGATGTTTTTACTTGAAACATTAAATAAAAAATAAAAATAGTTAAAAATAATTGATATAAAAGCAAAACCAACTAAAGGAACTATTAAGTAATATATATTTAACTCTAATTTATCTTTAATGAATTTATTGTGTGTTTTAAAACATAAATATCCATAAGAATAAGAAACTATAAAAATTATTGATAGTAAAAGTATGGATGAAATTAAATCATATAAAAACATAAAAGATATATTCAATTATTAATAAATAATAATTTTTTTTTCTTATTACTTATTTTCTCTGAAATATAAAATTGAAGATCCAATGAAAATTCCTAATAGAATAAACAAAATCAATTTACTCTTTACATCTTGTGTTTCTTTTTTAAATTTTTTGTTATATAAAAACATATTTTGAAAATTTATTGACTCTAAAACACTTACTAAAGATTTGTATATACTATCATTTATCTTTAACTTATTTATTATCGCATTTTCTTCCGATATTAAACTTTGATAATATATTGAAAAAAATAAAAATTCATCATCAGTCTTAGATTCTAATAATTTTATGTTTTCATTTATTAACTCTGGGTTTCTGCCAAGATATAAATCTAATTCGGTAATACTTTCTAAATTGCCCTGGGATAAATTTACTTGAAAATTTTCATTTGAAAAAGTTAATTGATAATCTTGGTTAATAAGATTTAATTTTTCATTTTCAGATAAATTTTTATAGAATTCACTATTCTGAATTATTAAAGCAAATTTTCTACGATTAGATAAAATTTTTATTAATTTTTCTTTTTCTTCAATGACAGCGAGTTTTGCTAATTTTTTTCTTAAAGATATTAAGTTTAAAGACTCCTCTAGAGCTAGATTATTTAATTTAAGGGTTTGATTTAAACTATTAAACATATCATTTTTTAACATATTTATAGTGTTAATTATAATTTCATTAAATATTTTTTCTGCTTCATCAAAGTCTTTCCAAATAAATTGCAAATTTATAATTCCAGTTTGAGTGTTATAATCTGAAACAATAAAACTGTCGAAACCTTCTGATAAATTTTTTGGATAAACATTTTTATTTTGAATTTTTATATAGTGTGCAAATTTTTCAAATAATATCTTGGTATCTAAGATTTTTTGAAAACTATTTACTAAATCTTTTTCAAATACTAAATCTTCTTCAAATACTAAATCATCTTCAGGGATTTTTAGAAGAACATTTGATAAGCTAAAATTGCCATTTAAAAATAAAAAGTTTGTTCCTTTAGATTGAGAAAATTTTTGTGAAATGAAAAAAATAGAAATAGAAATTAAAATTGAAAAGATTATTATAAATTTTCCCTTCCACAATATGGTAAATATTGAATTTAAATCAATTATAGTTTCATCTTTTATTTTTTTTGGCATTTTTTAATTAAAATAATTTTTTTTTAACAAAATCATAAAAGAATAATAAACATATAGATCGTTTTAAAAGAAAAGTATAGATTTATAAAAAAAAATAATAAAAAATTTTTTTTATTCTTATAATTTTGTAAAAAGTGATAAATAAATAAGAAATAAGCAAATCCCACTATCCTAGATGGTTCAATTATAAATGCTCCAAAAAATAATGGCATGAACTGAATTATCAGCTCTTCAATTTTATCTTTTTGAGAAACAAAAAAAGTTAAAACACAAAAAGTAAATACTTTAAAAGAGTTTATTAAACTTAATAAAGTATTATCATGAAATAATTGATAACTTTTTATTAAAAGATGATCATAAAAAATAAAAATAAAAATAAAAATAAATAATAAAAAAAAAAAATTATTATTTAAAATTTTTTTTTTGTACTTAAAGTTACAACCTAAAAAAAAATTTTTATCTCTAAATTTTGAAATATAAATTACAGTATAAAGAATTAAAATGCTAAAATGTGATAAAACTGATAAAGTAAAAAAAATAAATCGAAGTTTTTGATTTTCATAAAAATAAATCAATAAAATTAAAAAAAGTATTGCAAATTTAAAACGCTCTAAAATAAAAAAATATGAAAAAATATAACTATTAGTTATAATTAGTATTAAAATTAGTATAGATGGTTTGAAGTGCTTATTGATTATGCAAAGTAAAAAAAATACAATTGAAAAATTTGCAATCGACATTGCTTGATTTTTTGTAAATCCAATTAAACTTAAAAAATGAATATAAAAGAAATGGAATATTTCTTGAGATGCATACTTTGATCTGTAAATATCGTAAGCCTCAAATGTATTTTTATTTTTTATTAAATTCCACGTATCAATATATACCTCCTGATCATTGAAATAATTATCATCACTAAAAGGTGCTGAAATATAATTTTCACTTATATACATAGAAAAAAAATATGAAAGTAATGATAAAATAATTATATAAAAATAATTTCTCTTAATAATCATAAATAAAAATTACAATTTTTTAAAACTAAATTTGATTACTATCCAAAAATAAATTATTGAAATTAAGAATATTATAATAAAATATTTTTGGTAAAATTGGGCAAATAGATAAGGAAAAATTATTAAAGCTAATATTATACAAGTTGCCATATTTTGTGAAAATTTATTAAGTAATATATGATGTAGATGGCATCTATCAGGCATAAGAGGATTTTGATTTTTAGCAATACGAGTAATAAATAGTCTAATCAGTTCTAATCCCGGTATCAGCATAATCAACAAAATTTCATCTGCATAAAATAATTTTTTTGTAGTTTCTACTTTTAAGAAAATGAAACCAATCAAAAAAGACAAAAGTAAAGTTCCATTATCACCTAAAAAACATTGATTTCTATAGTTTAATATTAAAAAAGTAATTAATGATAAAAGCACAATTATTGATAAATTTACATAAACGTCATGAAAAATAAAAATTAAAAAAATAAAAGCTGCATAAATACCTGATAATAAGTTTATTCCATCAAGCATATTGTATGCATTGATGAACAAAAAAAGACATAAAGCTGTAAAAATCAATGAGATAAAATAATTTTCAACTAAAAAAATTCCGAAAGAAAATCTTAATTCATTTAAAATTATTTGATTATCTATAATCAGGAATAATAAGATTGAGCTTAAAAAAATTAAAATCTTTAATCTTGGCTTTAAAATATATTTATCATCAAAATAACCAATCAAAAAAAAAATAAAACAGAAAATTATTAAATTATAATCAAATATCCTATTTATAAAAAAGTAATCTAAAATTGTAAAAAATAGTATATTAGAGAAAACAATAAATCCTCCTATACAAGCAACTTGATTAGAATGAAATTTTCTTACACTATCAGGTTTATCAAATAAATTTATTTTATTTTTTATACTTTCGAAAAAAAATAATACCAAAAAATTAAATAAGATATGAAGTAAATAGATCATAATCATTGTATATAAAGTTCTAAAATATTCTTATCTAAAAATCTTAATAGTTTATTTTTGTCAAAGTGTCTTTTTACATACTTTAAAGTATCTATATTTCTTTCTCTATTATCAATTATTTTTCTATTCTTAATTAAATATCTTATTTTTTTTACAAGTATATCTGGTCTATTTGGATCTACAATAATACCTGCTTTAGACCTTAAAATTTCTTTTGCTGATTCGCCTTTAGCAAAACCTAAAATAAATTTATTTGAAGCTAAATAAGTCTGCAACTTACCTGGTATAGTTTTTGATATATATTTGCTTCCTTTTAATGGCAATAATAAAATATCTGCTAATTTATGATACTTATAAACTTCTTTCACATTTTTATATCCTAAAATATGAAAATTATTTATATTGTTTTCAATTATTCTCTTTTTAATATTTTCCAAATATCTGCCACCACCCACAATTATCCATTCTAAGTTGTCATTTTTTAATTCTTTTGCCGCAATCATCACTTTTTCAAAATTTTGGGCCTCACCAATATTGCCAGTAAAAACTATTTTTAAATTATTATTTTTTACTAAATTATTTTTTTTTGTTTTTTTTAATGTCTCTGCCCAGGCTGGAAAATATATTATTTTACTATTTTTGGTATATTTTTTTAATTGTTTTTCAAAACTTTTAGATTGCACAAGTATACAGTCTGTGTTGTTATAAATATTTTTTGAGACCAATTTAGCAGCATAATAAAAAATATTCTTTCTTGAATTTTTTAAATCTCCTATTATTTCTGGCCACAAATCTAATAACCACAAAATTGATTTAGCTTTTTTTATTTTAGCAATATAATTAGATACTAAAGCAACTGTTAAAGGGCTTGTACCGAAAGTAAATATAAAATCATAATTATTATTTTTCAATATCCTTCTTGAAAAAATTAATCCCACAAGAATAAATGAAAAATAATTCATTAATAAATTAAAAGGACTTCCAGATTTTCTTTTAATTGTTGGAATTCTATAAACTCTACAATTTTGAAATTTTGAATATTTTTTTTTTTTTTGATAATATTTTTTAAAAGTATCCTTGTTTGGATAATCTGGATGTGATGTAAGAATATCTACTTCATATTTCTTATTTTTTAAATATTTTGCAATATCATTTATTCTAAAATTTTCTGGATAAAAATATTGAGATACTATTAAAACTTTGATTCTCAATTTTTTTTAAACCATACTTTCTCATTGATGTAATGAGTGTAACTTTGAATTATAGTTGATACTGTATTAGAAACACTTAAATTTGAATAATCTGGATAGTTTTTTACAACTTCTTTATTTTTCATTGACATTTTATAACTATTAAAAATACTATCAGGACTTAAACCTGACATAATTGAGATTCCAAATTCCATACCTTCTTGTCTCTCATTCGTTGACCTTAAATTAACAGTTGGGATAGACAAAATTGAAGCTTCTTCAGTTATACTGCCACTATCAGAAATTGTTAATTTTGCATTTTTTAATAGTTTTGCGAATTCAAAAAAACCAAAAGGTTTTAGAAAATTAATTTCTTTTTTAATATTTAGATCTATTTTTTTTAGAATTGATTTGGTTCTTGGATGAGTAGAAAAAATTATTGGAACTTTTAAATCTTTTTTAATTCTATAAATTCCCTCAAGTATTTTTTTAACATTGGCGTGTATACTCACGTTTTCTTCTCTATGAATACTTGCAAGGATATAATTATTTTTTGAAAGATTTAATTTATTCAAAATATTATTTTTTTCTATTTGCATTTTGTATTTGTCATATACTTCCATTAATGGACTTCCTACTTTAATAATTCTATCTTTTCTTAAGCCTTCTCTTTGTAAATTTTCAGATGCATAATTACTATAAGTTAAATTAATATCGGAAAAATGATCTACAATTCTTCTATTTACCTCTTCTGGAACTCTATCATCAAAACATCTGTTTCCAGCTTCCATATGAAAAACTGGAATTTTATTTTTTTTTGCACATAACGCAGATAAAGCACTATTTGTATCTCCTAGTACCAGTAAAGCATCTGGATTTTCTTTTTTCATAACATCATCAAATTTAATTAATAATTTTCCAATAAAATTAATACTAGAGTTTTTATTTTCAATTTTAAAATTATATTTTGGTTTTTTGATTTTAAGTTGTTTAAAAAAAATATTATTTAAATTTTTATCAAAGTTTTGATTTGTATTAACTAGTATATGATTAAAATTCTCATCAAGCTTAGAGAGTATACAAGATAATCGTATTAATTCTGGACGCGTTCCTACAACAGTTATCAATTTTAATTTCATTATTTCATATTCGCAAAATATGTGTCTGGTTTCTTTTTTGAAAAAACTTCATTAGCCCAGACTATTAACTTTGCAGTTTTTTTACTTACATTATTAATATCATGTACCCAACCTGGAACAGTAGTTACAATTTTTTTATCTTTATCAGAAACTTTAATCGAATACTTTTTTCCAGTATACAAGTCCTTAAAATTAAAAATAACTGCACCATCAATAATTAAAAACTTTTCAGTTTTTGTATGATGATAATGTCCTCCCCTTATTTTGCCAGGTAAAATAGAAAAATACGACAGTTGACCATACTTTCCCAATTTTAAAATTTCTGCAAATGTTCCCCGATGATCTGTATTGTTGAAAATTTTTTGAGTAACTAATTTTTTTGGCATATAATACAAATAGGTTGAATATAGTTTTTTTACAAATGGCGTTGAAAAATTAGTGATAATTTTTTCTTTATCATTTTTGTAAAATAATTTTAATAAATTTAAAACTGCAAAAGGAGATGATATTATAATATTAGAATATTTAAAGTTTACTTTATTTAAATTTTTTTTATTTTTTATTGAAACTAAATTTTTTACTAAATCATCTATATATATCAATCTTAATTTGCGTTCTGAATTTACTAAATTTACTTTTTTTTCTCTAGAAACTTGATATGCAAATGTAGATATAAATGAATTATGGAATGGTTTAGACCATTTTCCAAATACATTTGGAATATTTAAAATTAAAAACTGATTTTTTTTATTTTTAAAATATTTTTTAATTATTTTTTCACAATTTTTTTTTGTTTTTCCATAAATTGTTTTATTACCTGACTGAATAGTTGATGAAAATATCATTCTTGTTTTTAATTTATTTTCAACAATTAATTTACAGATTCTTTCGGTTAAATTAATATTATTTTTTACAAAATCTGACTTATTTGAAGATTTATTTTCTCCGGCTAGATGGTAGATTAAATCAGATTTTTTTACCAGACTATCAAGTTTCTGCTTCGTTGATTTATTAAATTCTAAAATTTTGTTGTTTTTATTTTGATTTAAATTAGCAATTAAATTTTTACCTATAAAACCTTTAGATCCTGTGATTAAAATATTCATTAAATTAAGTCTTCAGATGATAAAACTCTTGATTTATCTAATAATTTTTCCATTTCTTTTTGATTTAACAAATAAGAATTGCTCGAATTATATTCTTTTTGTTTTTTTAAATTATTACTGCCGATAGAAAAATATTTTTCGTAATTCAAACCTCTAGTATCAGAATCTACAACAAAATATCCAGAAAGCTCCTTAGCCTTAAGCATTTCTTCTTGAGATAATAATGTTTCGTGCATTTTTTCACCATGCCTAGACCCTATTATTTCTTTTGGATATTTTTTAAAAATTTTATTCTTTGCTAATAATGCATTTACTAGAATTTCAATAGTTGCAGATGGTGTTTTTTTTATAAAAAGCTGACCATTTTTACCAGTTTTAAAAGCATGAATAACTAAATCTAAAGCATCATCCATTGTCATCATAAACCTTGTCATACTCATATCGGTAATCGTCAATGGCTGATTGTTTTTTATTTTCTTTAAGAGTAATGGAATTACAGAACCTCTTGAACCCATCACATTCCCATATCTTGTTACACAAATTTTCGTTTTATTCTGTTTTAAAAGAGATTTTGAAATAGATAATTTTTCCATCATGGCTTTTGAAATTCCCATAGCATTAATTGGATAAACAGCTTTATCTGTACTTAAACAAATAACTTTTGAAACCTTATTATTTATTGATGAATTTAGTATATTTTCAGTTCCTAAAATATTAGTTTTGACTGCCTCTATAGGATAAAATTCACATGATGGAACTTGCTTTAATGCTGCAGCTTGAAAAACATAATCTATATCTTTTGTGGCATCATTTACCGCTTGGGTATCTCTAACATCACCAATTAAAAATTTAATTTTTGCAAGATTATAATGCTTTCTCATATCATCTTGTTTTTTTTCATCCCTACTAAATATTTTTATTACATCAGGAATATCCTTTTTATTTTTCAATAGCCTATCTAAAAATGCATGACCAAAAGATCCTGTTCCACCAAATATTAATACTGATTTATTCTTAAACATATAATTTTTTATAATGGTAAAAATTTTTAATTTTATAGAAAACAGGAAATAAGAGCACTGCACTATATACATAATAAAATTTTCTTTTTAAAGTTAAAATGTTCCAATGTTTATTCAAAAAATAGGCTTTAGCTTTTAATTGTCTGAATAAAATATTTGAAACTCTATTATTATTGGAAACATCTACTTGAACTGGGATTGTTTTTATAAAAGAAAAAACACCTATTCTTGAAAATCTTAAAAAAAGATCTGTATCTGTGCCGCCAAACAAATGATTATCCCAACCCCTAATTTTTCTAATTTTATCTGTTTTAAATATAGCACAAGAAGTATTCACCATTTGTCCATTATTTCTAAGGTCATCAAAGTCGTGTGGGCGTTTTGACGGCCAAACTTTTTTGACTATTTTACCATTATATATATTGTTTAATGGTAAAAGGTAACCATCACCTTTTAATTTTCTTACGATTGAAACAACTTTTTTTATTGTGTTAATTTTTACATAATCATCACTGTCAAAAAACCAAATATAATCTGTTCTGGTTTTTTTTAATCCATAATTACAAGCAAAACTTTGCCCCTTATTTTTTTTAAGAGAAAAAAATTCTATGTTTTTGAATTGTGAAACAATTTCTTTATTTTTTTTTTTATAAAAGGTATCTGAACCGTCATCAATTATAATAACTCTTATTTCTTTACTAATTTTTTCAAATTCATTTAAAATTTTTATTTTAATAATTTTGTTAAAAATTGGGATTATAAAAGTTAAATATTTCATAAAATATTGAATAAAAACAATTAATATTTTCTAAGATTTATATATCATTATTTTTTTTTATTTATATAAAATATACTGAATTTAAATAAAATTTTTTTATGCTTCACTTAAATACGTTAAATTATAATTACTCAGAATTTAAAAGTAGTGAAGGAAGTTTAAATTATTTAAAAAAAATATCTCAAAAATTTGAAAAATACTGTGAGGAATTTTTAAATGATAAATTTGATAATTTAGAAGATAATAATATTGATTATGTAATTATAAATGAACTCAAAAAAAGTTTTATAAGAAGCTTAATTTGTTTCGACGAAACATCAGTTAAATTTTGTGAGTCAATAATAAATGATTTTAAACTTGACCAAAAAAATGAAGTTTTTCTTGAAACAGAAAATCCAAATTTAATGATACATTTGCCTAATGATAATATTGAAGAAGGCACTTTTCATTATGATCAAATAGAATCCAAAGAAACAATTACTATTTGGACTCCAATCACTGAGTATAAATATAATGCTTTAGCTTTTTATAATTTTGGAACAATTTTATATAAATTATTCAAGGTTTTAAAAATATTAAAGTTTTTTCCAATTAAATATATTAATAGTAGTAAATTCATTAGTCTAAAATGGGGTGGCTATTTTGTTCATAAAGGTTGTTTAAATAAATCGTAAAATATTTCCTCAGCTATAGTAGTAAGCTTAAGGCTTGGAACTAAAGATAAAAATAATTTTAAGTATCAGAAATTTGATAATGAAAATATTAGATATAATTATGAATTAATTTTAAGTTTAATTAATAAATTAATTTTTTTGTGTAAAAATAAAAAATATACAATTCAACAAGAAAAAAAAATTATAAGTGATATTTTGAAAAATTTTAATTTTTCAATAGAAAAGGAAATTGTTGCAAAAATTTTATCAATTGTAGCTCAAAGGTTACATACGAAATTAAACAATATAGATTTTAAAGAAATTGCAAAATTAATAGATATTAGTGTTTATTATTTAGATGAAAAAAATTATTCCACACTAAGTAGATTAAAAAAATTAAACTTTTTTGAATGATTTTTTTAATTTTTTGAATTTTCCACCCTCCAAAAATTTGTAAATTGTATCCGCTTTTTGAAATGTTTTAAGTTTGTGAGATACGATTATCAAAGTTGACTTTGTAACAAAGTGAATATTATCAAATAAGTATTTTTCTGCATCGGTATCCAGAGCACTTGTTGGCTCATCCATAATTATTATTGGTCTATCCAAATAAATTGCTCTTGCTAACGCTACTCTTTGAATTTGACCTCCAGATAACTGCACTCCTCTCTCACCAATATTCATGTTTATCCCATCAGGATTATTATTTATTAAACTATCTAATTTTAAAATCTCTAAGATTTTATTTATTTTCTTTAATTTAAATTTATCAATTTTTTTTTCTGTTAAAGTAATATTCTTTAACAAAGAGTCATCAAACATATGGTTTTCCTGACCAACATAGCTAAAGTTTTGCATCCAATTTTGTCTATTTTTATCAACAATTTTTCCATCAATAATTATTTTGCCTATATCAATTTTAATTAATCCTAACAAAATATCTAAAAATGTAGATTTACCAATACCACTATCACCCATTATTCCGATATTTTTTCCAATTTTAAGATTAAAATTTAATTTATTTATTATGTTTTTCCTAGAATTTGGATATGAAAAAGTTATATCTTTTAAGATAATATTTTTCTTTATTTGAATTTTTTTTTTATTTAATTTTTTAATGATTGGCTTCTTATCTAGAGTTTTTATATTCTTAATTAAAGTTTTTAAAATTGACTCTGAAAAATTAAGACTTTGAATTGCTGCCATTATTCTGTTTGTTGAAGGTATAATTTTAACTGCTGAAACACCAAATATACTGATAGTAATAATTATCGTATCATAATCTTGGTTTGCTAATACAAGTGAAATTATAATTACAGAAAGTCCAAGAAAACCAACGATTTCTAAAACAATTCTAGGAACGCTTGAAATCCAGCCAAGCTTACTTAGTGCATCAGATGTGATTTTATTAAATATAGAAAAGTTTTTAAACAATATATTTTGTATATTAAAAATCTTTGAAATTTTTATACTACCAATCGCATTTTCAACCGTTTTAATTTGTAAATCCTCATAAAGCTGTTTATCTACTCCAAGTTTTTTTAATTTTTCTGATATAAAAAATAAATAAAAAAATACCAAAAGTAATAAGAATATTAATAAAATTAAAAATGAACTTGGATGTAAGAATAATAAAAAAATCATTATAGAAATTAAAATCATTGTTTCAGAGAGGAAAATTAAAAGTGGCACTGTAAATGTTTGTGTTAATAAACTGCAATTTACTGATAAATTTGAAATTAAATTACTACTTTTTATATTACTTAATTCTGAATAATTCATATTGAGATAATTAGAAAATATTTTATTTCTTATAGAAGTTTGAATATTAGCGGCAAAATTATAATTTGATTGCACAACTTTGAACATAAAAAAATTCTTTAAAAGAAAAAAAATTGACATCGACAACAATACAAAAATTATAATATTATCTTTGTTAATTATTACAGAATTATCTAAAAAAGGTAAAAACCTTAATATAATACTTATATCTCCTTTTAAAAGATAATTTAGAACAGGTATTACTAAAGCAATTCCTAATACTTCTAAAATTGATTGCAAAATTAATAGACAAATTAAGAATACAAAAGAATATCTTTTTTTTTTTCCAATGACTAAAATAAATGCTTGTATATTATTTATAAATTTCATTTTATTATTTAGTTTATGTTATTGTCAAAATAATCATTATTGGAAATTATGAAACATAAAAAATTGGACTTAGTTATTTTAGCTGGAGGTAGAGGAACAAGAATAAACAATATCACAAAAAAAATACCTAAACCCATGATTAAATTTGGTGGAATACCTTTTTTAAAATATTTGATAAATTATTACTCACGTTACAATTTTGAAAATATTTATATTTTAAGCGGTTATAAACACAAATTTATCTGTAATTACTTTAAAAAAATAAAAAGAGTTAACTCAATAAATATTGAAGTCATAGTTGAAAAAAAACCAATGGGAACTGGAGGAGCTCTTTTTAATTTAAAAAAAAAAAATATTAATGATTTTTTTCTAATAAATGGAGATTCTTATTATGAACTTGAGCAAGCTGAATTTGATAGAATGTATTTAACAAAAAAAAATTGCTCAATGTTTTTAATTAAAAATATAAATTATTTATCTAATAAAACTTTATCTAATTTTAAATTAACTAATGGCCAAATAAATAAAAATAAAGGTAACTTAATGAATTCTGGAATTTATTTTTTTAAGAAAAAAATATTAGATAATATTTCTGAAAAAAAAATATCATTAGAAAATGATATTGTTAAAAAATATATAGCTGAAGGTAAAATAGATTTATTTAAAATAAATAAAAATAAATTTTTTATTGATATAGGGACATATAAAAATTTTAAATTATCTCAACAAATTTTAAGAAAAAAATTAAGCTTTGCCTCAATTTTTCTTGATAGGGATGGGGTAATCAATAAATTAATGCCTTATATAAGTGATCTTAAAAAATTTAAATTAAGAAAAAATGTTCTGAAGACATTTAAATACTTAAATAAAAACAAAATAAATATTTTTATCATTACGAACCAAGCTGGAATTGCAAAAGGATATTTTACCGAAAAAAAATATTTATTTTTTGAAAAGAAAATTAAAAATTTTTTTTATTCTAAAGGAGTTTATATCAATGATGTAAAGTATTGTCCTTTCCATCCAAAAGGAAAAATTAAAAAATATACTAAAATATCTAAATATAGAAAACCTGGTAATTTCATGATTAGAGATATATTAAATGAATGGCCTATTGATTTAAAAAAATCTGTAATGATTGGAGACCAAAAGTCTGATTTAAGTGCAGCTAAATCTATAAATTTAAAATTTCAGTATGTTGAGGACGATATACTAAAACAAATTAAAAAAAATAAATTTTATATTAAAAAAAAAAATTAATAATTATTTTTACCACGAAGGTAAAGATTTACTATTGGCATAATAAAATTTAATTTTGTCATTCTAATACCGTTGAAGATAAACTTTAATTTCCAAAAAAAAGGTCTAGAAATTTTATCATTTTTTAAAAAGATGCTTCTTTTTTTTAAATCTATATTTAAATTATATTTTAATATTTTTGGTTTAATTACATCTTCAACCCATTTTCCCCTGTAAATCCCCCCGCCCTTATTTGCAGCATATTGATAAATTGGGGAAATATCATCAGAAATTGATAAAATTTTTTTAGTTTTAGAAAATTTTGTGTAGTCTGCGAAAAATTCCCAGCTCCATGGATCGTCTTTTTCATTAATAAGTTTTGTTAAAAAATCCTTTCTCCATATTGCTGGAGATGTATTAACTCTATAAGGAGTTGAATGTTTAATTTCAACAAAGTCATCAAATGTTCTTTTCATTTTTTTTTTTAATTGGCAAGATAGGATATAAATATATGGCTCCTATATCTTCATTTGTCTCCATTATTCTTAAAATTTTATCAATTCTTTTTTTTTCAACAATACTCTCCAGAATGTAATCATCTGCTAAATTAATCACAAATTTATGGTTAAGTTTTGATAATGTTTTTTTAAATCTATATCCCCAATTTAATTTTTCATTTTTATCTAAAGTATGTGAGGAAATATCTATTTCGCTATGCTCGTAACTATTATATTCAGAATTTAAATTAATTGAAAAATTATGACCTTTCCAAAATTCTTGAATTGCACAAAAGAAAATTGGTAAGACATCATGATAATCGTCACAGGTATTTACTAAAATAGTCGTATCACAATTCATTAATAATTGTTATTAATTTTGACATCTGAATTAGTAAACACTTTTTGTAATTCTAGTATTCCTTCATCCAAAGATACAGATGCTTTAAATCCTTTTTTTTCAATCTTTTTGTTACTCACATAATAATCTCTTTGGTCAGGATCTTTTTTGTTTTTAATAATTCTAATTTTTACTTTTTTTAAATGTTTTTTAACTTTTTTGGCTAACTCATACTTAGTAATATTTGCACTCGATAGCCCCAAATTAAAAACATTATTTTTTAATTTTGAAAAATTTTCAATAGAAAAAATAAAAGCTTTTACAATATCATCAATGTGAATATAATTTCTTCTAAAATGAGGTTCGAAAATATCTAATTTTTTAGTATCAATTGCAGTTTTAACAAAGTTATTAACCAATAAATCTGATCTCATCCTATAAGAATATCCAAAAACAGTTGCTAAACGAAATGAAATATAGTTTTTATGCTTTGCTATTTCTTTTTCTGCCATTGATTTAGTTCTTCCATATAAAGATATTGGATTTAAAGGTGTTTCCTCGTTACAAAATGCATTTTTTTGTCCAATTCCATAACCTGAATTACTAGTAGGATAAATTATTTTTTGATTTTTATTTACTAGTTTAACTAATAATTTGATAGCATTTAAATTTACATTAACAGCCTCTTTTTTAAACTTTTCACACAAAGGTGCCCCCACTAATCCAGCTAATGGAAATATAAATTCAACATTTTTTAATAATTTTTTTAAAATAACTGGTTTAGATATGTCTTCTTTTAAAAAAATAAAATTTTTAAATCTATAAAGATGATTGATTGAAGTACTATCATATTTCAAAATATCTACTCCTAAAACATGATGCCCTTTATTTAATAATTCAGTTGCTAATTTTGATCCTATAAATCCAGCTACTCCTGTAATTAGTATTTTTTTTTTCATATTAAAACCTTTTCTTTCTACATTCATTTAATAAATTTAAAATAGACCTATTTAGATCTATTTTAGGTGTCCATCCTGTGTGTTTATTGAATTTTCTAAAATCTGAAATTTGAACATTAATATCTTTTGGTCTAACTAAGTTTTTATCTAACACACTTTTAATATTTTTTTTTGAAAATGATATGAGTTTGTTTAAGAAATTTCCTACAGAAATTTTTTGGTTTCCACAAATATTATAAATCTCTCCTATTTTGCCTTTTTTTGCTGTCAACCAATAAGCTTCCATGGCATCATCTGTATCAATTATAGTTCTTTTACTATTCAAATTGCCGTGTTTTAAGTGCTTTAATTTACCTTGTTCAATAGCTGCTACTTGATTTGCAAATGCAGTTTGGAAAAGATTATTTCTTCTAGCATTCATGTATGAAAACATTCTAGTAACTATTATGTTTAAGCCAAAAGTTTTTTGATAAACTTGGGACATTAAGTCTTGAAAAACTTTAGTTACAGCATAGGGATTAATTGGTGCAATTTGTTGAGTTTCTTTAATTGGCATATCTTTGATAGAAACATTTCCATAAACTTCTGATGTACTACAAATAATTATCAATGCTTTGGAATTAAGTTGTCTTAAAGCTTCAAGTAAATTAATAGTAATCATATTATTATTTTCAGAGAACCTTATTGGCTCGAAAAATGAATTTCTCACATCCGCATTTGATGCTAAATGAAAAATAACATCCGGTTTTGTAATCTTTAGCTTATTTTTTAATTCATTGAAATTTTTTAAATCAACTTTTTTTAACAAAACTTTTGATTTGTATTTTTTTTTTAAATAAGTTGAAAAACCAATGCTTCTATAAAATCCAAATATTTTAGTAGAAGGACTCTTTTTTAATATATGTTCAGCCAAATAACTTCCACCAGATCCTCCTATCCCTGTTATTAAACATCTCTTAAATATTCTGCTCATAATTGATATTATTTAAGATTTTACATATTTTTAATATTTTACTTTTTTTAAGTGAAGGATAATTTCCAATATAATAACCAAAAAAATGTATATGATCTACTTCTTTAAAATTTTTAAAATTAATCCCCTTTATGTATTTTTTTAAATATGGTTGTCTAAGTTGATTTCCTCCACCTGCGTTACCTCTTCTAAATTCTATTTTATTACTTTTCATTACTTTCTCCAATAAGTCTCTATTTTTAAAATTTGCCTTCTTTAAAACTAATGGAAATGCATAATTCGAACTACCTTCTAATTCAAAGTTTGTTTTATAAAAATTATTATTTAAATATTTTAAAAAAATCTTTAAATTTATAGTTCTTAGTTTGTTATTTTTATCTAACCTCTTAATTTGATTTAATCCAATTACTGCTGGCATTTCTGTATTTCTTAGGTTGTAAGCTGGATATAAAAAAATAAATTGTGGAGACAAATTTGGATTATTTTTAACCATTTTTTTTTCAAATGAAGGATTTCCACATTCTCTGAGCATTCCATGAGATCTTAACATCCTAAGAAGCTCATAGACTTTTTTACTGTTAGTGCAAATCATACCTCCTTCAATTGTTGACATGTGATGCGCATAGTAAAATGAAAAATTAGATATAAGACCATATGTACCAAGTTTTTTTTTATTAAATGTTGCCCCATGTGACTCGCACACATCTTCTAACAAGATAATTTTCTTTTGTTTTAATAATTTTAAAAGATTATTTGATAAGCCATTAAAACCTTGTGCGTGTGTAATAAAAACAGCTTTTGTTTTTTTATTAATTTTTTTAATTATTTCATCTTCATCCATACACAGCGTATTAGGATTAATATCAGCAAATATTGGCTTAAAACCATTCTGGATTACAGCAGCTATGTCTGAAATCCAAGTAAGTGGGGGAACTATAACCTCACCTTTACCATAAAGAATCCCTGTAGCCTGAAGTGTTAATAAGTTGGCAGATGAACCTGAATTAACGAATACACTGTATCTGGTTCCAAGCCATTTTGACCATTTTTGTTCAAATTCAGCAACCTTTTTAGATTGAGTAAATATTTTCTTTTTATTTACTTTTAAAAACTTTCTGACCGCATCAACATCAGATTCACTGATGTTATTAATCATTAATGGGTGTGAAAAACTGCTCATAATTACATCTTATACCAAAAATTTATTAATTTATGTTTAATGAAAAATTTGGTTAAATTTTTAAACGAAATTATATAAACTAATAATTTATTTAATCCAAATTTTAAACAAATATCTTTTTGTTCAGTATAAGCTAAAAATTTATTTTTATATGAATTTTTCTTAGGCAAAATTACTGTGAGGTTAGTCATATCTTCATCTTGTATTACTATTAAAAATTATTTTAGATCCCTCTTTTTCAAAATTAAAGGATATTATTTGGAAATTGCTAAATGACTTTCTAAAATTTAATAACTTATCTTCTCTTACATAAAATAAAAAAAATCCTCCTCCACCAGCGCCAAGTATTTTTCCTCCCAAAGCACCGTTTTGGATAGCTTTAGAATAAATATCATCAATAAAATTTGATGAAATATTATCACTTAGTTCTTTCTTTTTTTGCCAACTTTCATCTAACAAATTACCAAAGTCATCTAATAAGCCTTTTTTTAAAATTATTTTAGACTTTTCAACAAAGCTTTGTATTTCCATCATTTGTTTTTTTTTTTGTTTTGTAAGCTTATTTATATATTTTTTTGCAACATCATTTGCACGTCTTTGATTTCCAGTAAATAAAAGTATTAACCTTTTATTTAATTTTTTTTCAATTTTTTTATCAATTTTTAAGTCTTTAATTCTATAAGATCCATCTTTTAAAAATTTAATTGAGTTAAAGCCTCCATATGAGGTTGCAATTTGATCTTGAGAACCAACTATTTCCTTCAAAATTTTTTGTTCAAAATAAACACTCTTATCAGCTAACTCTTTTTTTGAAAGATTTACATTTTGAATACTAAATAAAATATTTGTAAAACCAACTATAAATGATGAGCTTGAACCCATTCCACTTTGAGCGGGTAGATCTCCATCATAATGTAATTCTAATCCATCTTTAAATTTTGTATGTTGAAGTAATTTTCTCACAACCAAATGTTCAATTTCATTTACATTTTTGGCTAACTCTATTTTTGAATAAACAATTCGATATTTATGGTCAAAAAATTTTGGTAAGTGTCTACAAGTTAAATAAATGTACTTATCAATTGTTGTTGATATCACTTCTCCCCCATACTTCTTATACCAAAAAGGGTAGTCAGTTCCTCCACCAAAAAAAGATACCCTGTAAGGTGTTCTGCTTATCAACATTTATTGATGTTATATTTAAAATTAAATGATATATACATTTTTATTAAATTACAAAAAAAAAATTTAATGAGAGTTGCAGAGTATATTTCTAATTTGTTAAAAAAAAAAAATTCAGTTAAAAGTATTTTTATGCTTACTGGTTATGGCGCCATGTATCTCAACGACGCAATAAAGAAATCTGGTATAAAATATTATGCAACAAGAAATGAAGCAACTGCACCAATAATGGCAGAGGCATATTCTAGAGTTAGTGGAAAAATTGGTGTTGCTTGTGTTACAGCTGGACCAGGAGCTACTAATGCAATACCAGGGTTGGCAGAAGCTTACGTCGATTCAGCTCCGATATTGGTAATTTCAGGCCAAGTTGATTATAAGCAAACTACTAATAGCACTAAACTTAAAGATATTAGAACTTTTGGTACAGCAGAAATAGACATCATCCCAATAGTAAAGCCACTCACAAAATATTGTCAAATTTTAAAAAACCCAAATGATGTTGATTATGTATTTAATAAAGCAATAGATATAGCTACGTCAGGAAGGCCTGGTCCAGTTTGGATAGACATTCCACTAAATGTTCAGAGATCAAAAATCAATTTAAGTAAATTAAAAAAGTATAAAAAAAAAAAAAAAGAATTAATAAAAAAAGAAGATTTAAATAAAATTTTAAAATCTTTATATGCTTCCAAAAGACCTTTAATTATTTGTGGTGGTGGAATTAAATCTAGCAATACATTTAAAATATTAAAAAAAATAATTAATCTAAAAAATATACCAACGTTTTTTTCAAGAGCAGCTTCAGATTTGTGCTCTCATGATGACAAATTTATTTTTGGACTAGCTGGAATAAAAGGGTCAAGATATTGTAAAAAAATAATGATGGAATCTGATTTAGTAATTGGTTTGGGATGCAGATTTTCTCCTCAATTAGTTGGTCATGAGTTTGATGTTTTTAAAAAAGCTAAAGTGATAGCTATTGATATTACTAAAAACGAAATGAAAAAAAAGGGTATTAGGATTGATATTAAAATTAATAGTGATCTAAAATTTTTCATGCCATTGTTGCTTCAAAATTTAAAACAAAATAAAAATATTAAAAATTTTAATTTATGGAATGATTATTGTGAAAAAATAAGAGATCAACTTAATATTAATCAAATAATTAAGAAAAAAAACCCTATAGACTTATATTATTTTATGCAAAAAATTGGTGAACTATCAAAAAAAGGTTCAATTTTAGTTACAGATGCAGGTTCAAATTATTATGTTGGGGGGCAAGTCTGGAAATTTAACAAAAATCAAAAAGAAATAGCATCTGTTACAAATGCTGCAATGGGATTATCTATACCTCTTGCAATTGGATCAGCAATAGCAGATCCCTCCAAACAAGTAATAGCTGTGACAGGTGATGGTTCAATTGAACTTAATATTCAGGAACTTAAAACAATTTCGCATTATAAACTTAACATAAAACTATTTGTTATCAATAATGGTGGATATTTATCAATGCATAATTGGGCTGATACTTTTTTCAAAGGTAGAAGAGTTGATAATGCTGAGGATACAGGTGATGGTACTTTAAATTTTAAGAAAATAGCTGATGCATTTGATTTAATATATTGTAGGATATCTGATTATAAAAAAATTGAGCTAGATTTTAAAAAAATTATAAAAATTAAAGGACCAGTCTTAATTGAGGTAATGACCGATAATAAACAAAAAATATTTGACGCTTTTAATGATTACTAAAAAATATGACAATTGATATTTTATTTATTCATCCAAATTCATCTAAAAAAATATATCAAGATTTAAGTAAAGACCATTCAGCGATTGAACCACCTATTTGGGCAGGAATGTTAAATAATGCATGTCTGACACAAGGGCACGGGAGTGAAATACTAGATTGTGAAGTTTTAAGACTTACTTACGAAAAAAGTGCAGAAACAATAAAAGATTTAAATCCAAAGATTGCATGTTTTGTGGTCTATGGTCAACAGCCCTCAGCTTCTTCTCAAAATATGGAGGGAGCAGTAGAAACTTCTAAATTATTAAAAGAACTTTGTCCTAAAATTAAAATATTGTACGTTGGTGGTCATGTTGCGGCCCTTCCATATGAGACGTTAGATAAAGAAAGTTCTATAGATATAGTTGCATGCAATGAAGGTGTAATTGCTATTTTAAATATTTTAAAAATTCAGAAAATAAATGATGAGAGCTTAAGAAAAGTTAAAGGGATTTTTTTTAAAAATCAAGAAGGTAAGATCGAAGAAAACTTATCTGAAAACATTGTGTCAAAAAAAGATCTAGAAAATTTTCTTCCTGGAGTGTCATGGGGAGCTCTTCCAAATTTAAAAAATTATAGAACAGCTGGATGGCACTCTTGGTCAAATAACTCTGAAAAACAACCTTTCGCCGCCTTATATACAAGTTTGGGGTGCCCTTATAAATGTTCTTTTTGTATGATTAATATCATTAATCGTACAGATAATAGTGATAATATTTCATCAGAAAATTCAAATGTTTTCAGATGGTGGAAACCTGAATTTATAATTAAACAATTTGATTATTTTGCTAAGGAAAATATTACCAACATTAAGATTGCTGATGAGCTTTTTGTGCTAAATCCTAACCATTTTATTAAAATTTGTGACTTAATAATTGAAAGAGGATATAAATTTAACATTTGGGCGTATTCAAGGATTGATACTTGTAAACCACAATTTCTTGAAAAGCTGAAGCAAGCTGGGGTTAATTGGCTAGGGCTTGGAATTGAAAACCCTAACAACGTTATTAGACAAGATGTTCACAAAGACTCGTTTAAAGAAGTAAAAATTCTAGACATTATAAATACAATTCGTGATCACGGAATTAATGTTGCGGCAAACTATATTTTTGGATTACCTAATGAAACTCAAGAAAGTATGCTATCTACTCTAGAATTTGCAATAGATGCAAATACAGAGATGGTAAATTTTTATTCAGCGATGGCTTATCCTGGAAGTCCTCTTTATCTAATGTCAAAAAAGAATAAAATTAAACTTCCAAATAGCTATGCTGGCTACAGTCAGCATTCATATGAAACACAAAATTTGCCTTCAAGTTCTTTAGCTGCTGCTGAAATTTTGAAATTTAGAGATGATGCCTGGATGAAATACCATACAAACACTAAATATTTAAATTTACTTGAAAAAAAATTTGGCTTACCTGCTGTTAAAAATTTACAGGAGACAACAAAGATCAAATTAAAAAGAAGAATAGTTACTTCCTAGTTTATTGTTTCTTGTAAATTTTTATATATCTTTTAAAAGATAGATAATAAAATTCTAATAAAATAGAAATAAATTATGAGTATTTTTAGACTTAATGTGCTCAATAGAGTATCTAAATGTAGAGTTTTTGATGAACAATTATATAAATTGTTACAGAAAAAAATTATTAAATTTCCAGTATATTTATCTGCAGGTCAAGAGTACGTGGCATGTACAATTGCTGAAATATGTAAATTAAAAAAAATTAAACCTATGCTTTTTGGACAACACAGAGGTCATTCAATTTATCTTGGTTTTAATGGAAATATAAAAGCTCTTATAAATGAAATGTATGGAAAAAAAAATGGTTGCACATATGGAATGGGAGGATCATTATCAATTCACTCTGATAAAATAAATATGTTTGGTCACGATGGATTTATGGGTAGTAATGCACCAATTGGTGTAGGTGCCTGTTTTTCAACAAACAAACCAACAATTATATTTTTGGGAGATGCTGCTGTAGAGGAAGACTATGTCTTATCAACTATAAGCTGGGTAGCAAAAAGAAATTTACCAATACTTTTTGTTATAGAAGATAATAATTTTGCTGTGTTAACTAGTAAAGATGAAAGAAGAGATTGGAAAATTGAAAAGGTAGCAAAAGCTTTTGGTATAAAATCAACTGATGTGAAAGATAATCCTGTTGATATATTTAATTCATTTAAAAATTATAATTTTAAAGAACCATTTTTGGTAAATATTAGAACTAATAGGCTTTATTGGCACCAAGGTGCAGGTAAAGATAAAAAAAAAGTATTCGATAGAATGCAAGATGAAGTTAAAAAGCTTGGAGTTAAAGGTGAAAAAATTTATATAAAAAATTTCAATAGAATTAATAGTTTATGGAAAAAAATCTCAGAGACACAATAAAAAATATTACCAAAGATCATTTAAAAAAGTACAAAAGCTTTGTTTTTGGACAAAACTTAACAGGTGTTGGATGGGTGGATAATACATTACCAAAATTATATGAAAAAGACGGAATAATTGAACTGCCTATGGCAGATATAGCTGATGGAGGAATAGTTACAGGCGCAGGCTTAATGAATAAAAAACCATTTTATATAATTAGATATCAAGGCTACAATTGGCTAAACATGATTTTTATTGTTAACTATGCTTGTAAAGCTTATGCAATCTGGAAAAAGCCTTGTCCAATATTTATAAGAGGGATTGCTTCAGAGGGATGTATAGGTCCAGTTGCTGGAGCTAGTCATTTATCTATTTTCTATAAGATGCCAGGTATAAAAATATTTAGTCCAATGACTAGTAGTGAATACAAAAAAGTTTATAAAAGTTTCTCAAAATCAAAAGATGTGTATTATGTTTCAGAACATAGAGAAAGCTATAATCATAGTTTAGAATTAAAAAATTATACTCCAAAAAATCCAGATATAATTTGGATGCCTATTTCAGTTACAAGGTTTGAAGTAGAAAAAGTTCTCAAGTATTTTAAAGGTAAGAAAATTAAAATTGGAGTAATGCATTTAGTTAATATTAAACCTTTTAAGTTTACTAAAAAAGAAATTGCTTATTTAAAATCTGTAAAAAAAAAAGTTTTAATTACTGACAATGATTATGAAGACGGACTAATATCAATTCTATCTCACAAAATATCTAAGGTATCAAATAAATTTGTAGAATTACTTGGACTAAAAAATAGAACTGCAGGACATCATCCAAAAGTTGACAATCTTCCTCCAAAATCTAAAGATATAATATCTAAAATTTTAGAAATTATTAGATCATAACTAATTTTACAGCTCGTAATCATGTTGAATTTTTTTGACTTTAATTTTATGTGATACAATAAAAATGAATGGAAAATTTAACTAAATATAACAAGTATCTTGCAATTTTAATTCATTCTTATAAATTTTTTAATTTTTAATTGAAAGCACATCTATCATGAAGTTTGAAGAGCTAGGAATTGGACTAAACACCTATAACTCAGAAAAATATATTCGAACATTGATGGATTCAATTACATCACAAAAATATAAAAATTTTAAATTATATGTCCTGGATAACCAATCTACTGATAAAACAAAAAAGATAATTTATAGTTATAAAAGTAAAATTAATATTAAATTTGTAACTGATACAACCAAAAGAGACATACCATCTTCCCAAAAAAAATTAATTAACACTTATCTTTTAAATCATAAATACTCTATGATTATAAATGATGATGATAAATATAACTCAAACTACATATCAAAATTAATCAAACATTTAAATTTGGGCCAACATGACATGGTGTATTCAAATTTTAATTTTTTTAATGAACAACAAACAATTAAAGCAAAAAATAAACCAATCTATAATTCAAATAAATTTATTAATGTTATTAATTTTTATATTTATAGAAATGTTGTTCCTATTTGTTTTGGAATTTACAAAAGTAAGGCAATCGTTGATGCTATAAAATTTTTTAATCCTGATAGAATATCTAAAACAAATTATGATAATCAATTTATACTTCATTTTTTAGCCAATTATAGAATTGGCTATATAAAAGAAAAATTATTTAATTATTTTATAAAAAATAGAATAGAAATTAATAAAGGCAAAAAGAAAAATATCTACAGATTAGATAAATCTTTATATTTGATTTTTTTAATACAGTTTATTTTTGCTAAAAACTTTTTTCTTATAATTTATAATAATTCTTACTTCAATTTTTTACAGAAATTATTTATTTTTTTTATTATTTCAATTATTTATTTTCAAAAATGTCTATCTTATATCTCTAAATATTTATTGAGAAAATTTCTGCATTAATTTTCTTTAAATTGATAGTATTATTATGATTAATTATATATAAAAAACTCAATAAGCTGTATTAAATTTGAAAAAAATGAAACAAATTCTAAAAACAATTTACAATAACGAACACTCAAAAGTCATAGATTTGCTTAAAAAAATTACTTTTGAAGAAAATAAAAAATTCCAAAAACTTTGTTTTGACTCTTTAAAATGTTTAAAAAAAAAGGTAAAATCATTTTTTTTGGAAATGGAGGAAGTGCTGCTGATGCTCAGCATTTAGCTACAGAACTTACAGTTAGATATAAAACAAACAGAAAAGCTTTATCTGCCATTTCATTATCAGCAGATAATTCTGCAATTACTGCAATAGGTAACGATTATGGTTTTAAATTTATTTTTTCTAGACAAATTGAGGCAATTGCTAACAAAAGAGACATATGTATTGCGATAACAACTTCTGGCAATAGTCAAAACATAATAGAAGCATGCAAAGTGGCAAAAAAAAAATCAATTAAAACTTATGCGTTTTCAGGGAATGGCGGTGGAAAATTAAAAAAAAATCTTCAGAATATAATTTTGATTCCAAGTAAAAATACTTCTCAGATTCAAGTCGCAGAAATTTTTCTTGGTCAGATCCTCTGCGAATATTTAGAGATAAATGTAAATAAAATTTAATATACAATATTTAAAAAAAAAATTTTTTTCAGTGCATAAATCAAGCCAATTGAGCTATTAGTACTGGTCAGCT